>Ga0315268_10000333_pt1 | contig 55190 bp, 48 predicted proteins | sample C1_top_MG_FD_204535 | JGI IMG/M metagenome (GOLD analysis project Ga0315268, IMG submission 204535) | Sediment microbial communities from Yellowstone Lake, YNP, Wyoming, USA - C1_top | ecosystem: Environmental > Aquatic > Freshwater > Lake > Sediment | place: USA: Wyoming | collected 2017-08-01 | reverse complement strand
GTGACGCTGTGAGGACTGCAGACATGGTTATCGACCCCATCACCCTGTCGGTGCTGCAAAACGGCTTGCAGCAGGTTTGCAACGAGATGGATCTGGCTTTCGTGCGCAGTGCGTTCAGCCCGGTGATTGCCGAGGCGCTGGACCGCTCGGACGGCATCTACCACCGCGACACCGGCGAGCTGATCGCGCAGGGCGAGCTCGGCCTGCCGGTGTTCGTCGGCACGATGCAGTTCACGGTGCAGGCCGTGATCGAGCATGTGACGCAGCGCAAGGTCGAACTCCATCCCGGCGACATGTTCATCGTGAACGACCCCTACCTCGGCGGCACGCACTTGATGGACGTGAAGTTCGTGCAGCCGTTTTTCTACCGGGGCGAACTCTGGTGCTGGCTTGCCAACACCGGCCATTGGCACGACACCGGTGGCATGGTGCCGGGCGGGTTTTCGGCGAGCGCAACCGAAGTCGAACAGGAAGGGCTGCGCCTGCCGCCCGTCAAGCTCTACAAGCGCGGCGTGCTCGATGACGAGATCCTGTCGATCATCCTGTCGAACATCCGCATCGCGGACCAGCGCATCGGCGACATCAAGGCGCAGGCCGCGGCCTTGAGCACCGGCGAAAAGCGCCTCACCGCGCTGCTCGAGCGTTATGGCTCGGGCACGGTGGAGCAGGCAATCGTCGAGCTGAAAGCGCGCGCGGCGCAGCAGATGCGCGCCAGGATCGCGAGCATTCCCGACGGCGTTTTTGTCGGCGAAGCTTTCGTCGATTCCGACGGCGTGGTCAACGAGCCGCTCAGAATCGCGATGCGAATCACCAAGTCGGGCCAGGGTGAACAGGCACAACTCAGCTTCGACATGAGCGGCTCATCGCCGCCATGCAAGGGCCCGATGAACAGCGTGATCGCGACCACCAAGTCGTCGATCTACCTCGCCGTAAAACACGTCTTTCCCGAGGTCGCGCTCAACGCCGGAACGTTTGCGCCGCTGCACATCGTCGAGCCCGAAGGCACGTTCCTCTACGCACGTTACCCGCGCCCGGTGTCGGGCTGCGCCGCCGAGGTCAGCCAGCGCATCGCCGAGGCCGTGTTCGCGGCGCTCGGGAAAGCGATCCCCGATCAGTTGTTCGGCGCACCGGCGGGAACGAGCGGCAATCTGGGCATCGGTGGCTTCGACCCGCTGAAGAACCGCGCCTATGTGATGTACGTGATCTCGGGCGGCGGCTACGGCGGCAGCCCGCAGGGTGACGGCATCAGCAACGGCTGTTCGACGATCGGCATTTCGAAAACCACGCCGATCGAGATCATGGAGCAGCTCTACCCGGTGCTGTTCGAAGAGTATTCGCTGCACGAAGGTTCGGGCGGCGCCGGCGAATTCCGCGGCGGCTTCGGCGTCAACTACCGCATCAGGTTGCGCCGTGGCGAAGCTCGCGTGTCGATGGTGATGGACCATGGGCGGGTTGGGCCACCGGGGGCGCAGGGCGGTGCAAGCGGCGGCGTGAACAAGGTCAAGATCATCCGCGACGGCGTGGCCTATGTCCCGCAGCACTTGTCGAAGGACCAGGACATCGCGATCAGCGCCGGCGATGTGATCTGCGTCTCGACGCCGGGCGGTGGGGGGTTTGGTGAACCCGCGCGGCGTGTGGCAGGTGCGATGTCGCGTGACGTTGCGTTGGGATACTACTCGGCAGATCAGGTGCGCAGCATGTTCGGCTCGACGTGAAGCGCGGGGCACATATGCGGGAAGCAGCATCAACGTGGGAGTTGCAATGACGACGCAATCTCGGACTTGGGTCTTCACGGTGCTCATGGCATTGATGACCGGCCTGCCGCTATCGGTACTTGGCGCTCCACCCCCCGTAGAGCACTTCACCAGGTTGCCCAATATCGACGGCGTCGTATTGTCCCCATCGGGCAACCGGCTGGCGATTCTGTCGTTCGGAAAGGAAGGCCGGCGCCGGCTCGGCGTGGTCGATCTTGTGCCGTCCGTTGGGCAGCCACGCATCGTTGCCGCTTTCAGCAATGCAGACGTGACTGCGGTGCGATGGGTGAATGACAAGCGCCTGGTTTTCGATGCCTTCGTTCCTGGCGCCGAGGTTCGCGAAGGCGACGCGGGTACTTCCGCAGTCAATCACGACGGTTCGGAGCAACGGCAACTGATCTCGTGGGACCTTGGCCCCAGGGAGTTCTCCAGAGTCACCTCGAGAATTCTTCCCTACGGATGGCACTTTCATTCGACGATCAACGGCGATGGCGACGACATCCACGTCTACAAGGGCGCAACGGACATTCTGGGAGACCTCGCCGAGATTCAGTTGGGGCGTTTGAACACCGTCACCGGCGAGTTCAAGTCATTAAGCCATGGCCTGCCCAAAGGCACCAGACAGTGGTTGTTGGATCGCAAGAGCGAGCCTCGCGTCGTCAGCGCCTATGCCGACGGTCGAATCAAGGTGTACTGGCGCAAGCTTGAATCCACCGAGTGGACCGAGGTGGCAAACTTTGACCCACTCAAAGAGCCGGGCTTTGCGCCAGTTTTTGTTGACCGTGAAGGTGCAATCCTTGTCGCTGCTGAGATGGGTGGCGATACCGAGGGGCTCTATCAGTTCGACCCTGTCGCCAAGCGCGTGCTTCGTGAGCCGCTGCTGAAGGTCGCGGGATTCGATTTGCATCCCGAGATCGAGGATGACCCACAAACCGGCAGCCTCCTGGGCGTGCACTTCGTCGCAGACCGGGCAATGAGTTATTGGTTTGAAGAGCGCGTCGAGAAGATTCAACGCGGGATCGATGCAGCGCTGCCTGGCCGGATGAACAGACTGTTCTGCCGCCGTTGCGGATCGACCAGCTTCTTCGTGATCCACTCAAGTTCAGACAAGCACCCCGGAGAGTATTTTCTCTACGATGCCGGCAAGGCTACGCTGCGCCTGCTTGGTGTGTCCCGACCCTGGATCGACGAAGCCTCGCAGGGGCGTCGCACCTTCCACAGGATCGCAGCGCGAGATGGATTGCAAATCCCAGTCTATGTGACGCATCCGGCGAATGCGGCGCCGAACCAGGCGCTGCCCGCAGTCGTTCTTGTGCACGGCGGTCCCTATGCGCGTGGCAGCGATCTTGGGTGGGAGGCTGAAGCTCAATTCCTGGCGTCACGCGGCTACCGGGTTCTGCAGCCCGAATTTCGCGGCAGCACCGGCTATGGTTACCGGCTCTTCCGAGCCGGTTGGAAAGAATGGGGTCGCGCCATGCAAAACGACCTGGTGGATGCGGTGCAATGGGCAACGAAGGAAGGCCTGGTCGATCCTGCAAAAGTGTGCATCGTCGGTGCCAGCTACGGTGGTTACGCGGCCATGATGGCTCCGATCACGCACCCTGGCGCGTTTGTCTGCGCGGCCAGTTTTGCCGGGGTCACCGACATCGACTTGATCTACAGCGTCAGTTGGAGTGATACATCGGCGGAGTCCCGCCGTTACGGCATGCCGGTCTTGATCGGTGACCGTGAAAAGGACGCTGCGAGCCTGGCGGCGGCGTCGCCTTTGAAGCGTGCTTCGGAGATCAAGGTGCCTGTGCTGCTCGCCCACGGCGGCTTGGATCGCAGGGTCCCGATCGTCCATGCGAGCAAGTTCTTCGATGCAGCGCGCGCGGGCGGTGTTGCCATTGAATGGGTCGACTACCCCGCCGAAGGCCACGGTTTCTTCATCCCGGCCAACCAGGCCGATTACTATGGCCGGCTCGAGCGCTTCTTGGAGAAGTCTCTCAAGGCAGCGCCGAATTGACGCGTTCCAATGGGCGGCGCATTGCTGCCGAGTGCGCCGGCTATCATCACCACGCCGCAGACGCAGACGCCCGCGGCAGCGTTCTCAGGGCGGGGTGAAATTCCCCACCGGCGGTGATGGTCATGGCTGGGAAGCCATCGCACAAGCCCGCGAGCGCCTGGCTTCTCGCGTGGAAGTCGGGGTCAGCAGATTCGGTGTGAATCCGAAGCCGACGGTCAAAGTCCGGATGAAAGAGAGCGCGTTGCCCTAAACGCCCTCACTGCGCACGGCGCAGTGAGGGTGCCTGGGCGCGTGCGCCCTGATTCTGGCAACCCTTCCGCTTCAAGGAACACCATGAATCAGCTTCAAGCTTCCGCGCAACGAACCTCGCACCACGCCGCCGGCGCGCCGCCAACCGCGGCGCCGCCGTGGCGCTTCGCGCTGATCCGCGCCGAGTGGCACGCAACGATTGTGCAGCGAGCCTGCGACAGCTTTCTCGCCGAGATCGAGCGTCATTCCAACCCAACGCACAGCGTCGACGTGTTCGAGGTTGCCGGCGCTTTCGAGATCCCGCTGCACGCGCTGCGGCTCGCGCGCAGCGGCCGCTACGCGGCCATCGTCGGCTGTGCGCTGGTCGTCGACGGTGGCATCTACCGCCACGAATTTGTCGCCGACGCCGTGATCTCGGGCCTGATGCGGGTGCAGCTCGACACCCAGGTGCCGGTGATCTCGGCCGTGCTCACGCCGAAGAACTTTCACGAACACGACGAACACCGGCGCTATTTCAGCGAACACTTCGTCGTCAAGGGCCGCGAGGCAGCGCACGCTTGCCTGGCGACGGTGCAAAGCCTGGCACGTCTGAACGCCTGCGACGAACTCGCATGCAACTGACGAGGTTTGGTGGATGCAAACGACCCACCGTCGTCTGTCCGCGCCAGGTCAGCATGCCGACGTCGTGGCGACAGGGCGGCGGCGGCGCCCCCGTTCTCCGGCCCACGCTCGCGGGCGGCCGTGATTGCCTGCAACGCGCTGCCGCATCATCACCGCTGTGCCCTGCAACCATGGGAGGCGACCGCGAATCGGGCCTGCGCCCGGGGGCACCACCACCGCCCTGATGCCTCCGGGGATGCATGCCACGCCTTCGCATGCGACCCGGGTGCCCGGGGCAGGTGGCTTGGGGTACGGTCGCAGGCCCCATTCGCGGTGGCCGCGACCAGCGCACGAACAAACGGTGTTGATGGCGCAGCGCCTGCGAACCGAATACGGTGCCCCGCGAGCGTGGGCCGGAGAACGTACTCCGGGCCACCTGTCCTGCTCCACGTGTGCACGCGCCCCGCTGCGAACCGCGGCAATTGGCTGATTGCCGACCGGCTCTCCAATGATTGAAAAAGAATCCGTATGGGCGCCGCAATACGGCGACAAGCCCCGTCCCGGTGCCAGCAGCGTGCCGCCCATCAGGCCGCGCAGCGCCGGGCCTCAGCCGCGCTGCCGAAAGTGCAGCGCAGCGAAATCGCGCTTCAGCCGGTCGCACCCACCCCGAACTGGCTGACGCCATAGGCCGTCTGCAAACCCGATTCTTCGGCGCCGAAATAGGCTGCTGCGCGCTGCAGCCAACTCGGTTGGCGCGGCGCGCCCGACGCATGCATCGGGCCCGGGCGCCGCGACAGGCGCAACGACGAAGGCGCAGCGCCGCGGCAATTCTGCCCATTGCCGGCCCTGGACGATGCTTCGATCCGAGGGGCAGAGGGTTTCTTGCTCATGGCAGATGCCTCCTGAATTGAGCGCTGTGGCCGGTTATCGGCACGGCATAGACGCCGCCCCTGCATTGCAGTGTGCAGACTTCATGCCGCCTTCATGAACCCGATGCGCGGCGCGCGTTTCGAGGAATAACCACGCGCGGTGCCCGCCAGAGCGTCAAAACACGGCACGCGCTTGCGCGAAAACGTCGGAGGCGACCGAATTTGTCACGCGCCGGCGGCGCGACAAATCACGCCGCCGCGCGGTACCCGCGCGGGATCGCGCCCAGCAACTTGCGCGTGTATTCCTCGCGTGGTGCGTCGAGGATTTGTGCCACGCTGGCTTGCTCGACGACGGCGCCGTCCTTCATCACGAGCACCTCGTCCGCCATGAAGCGCACCACGGCGAGGTCGTGGCTGATGAAGATGTAGGACAAGCCGAGTTCGTCCTGCAAGTCCTTCAACAGGTTCAGCACCTGCGCCTGCACCGAGACGTCGAGCGCACTCACGGCTTCGTCGAGCACCAGCACTTCGGGGTTCAGGGTCAGGCAGCGCGCGATCGCAATGCGCTGGCGCTGGCCGCCGGAAAATTCGTGCGGGTATTTGTTCAGCGCGCTTTCCGGCAGGCCGACCTTCGCCAGCAGGCTTAGTGCGCGCGCTTCGCGCTCCGCGGTGCTGCTGCCGATGGCGTGGATCAGCATCGGCTCGAGCAGCGTTTGCGCCACGGTGAAACGTGGGTTCAGCGATGCATAGGGGTTCTGGAACACGACCTGCAGGCGTTTGCGCACCGCCAGCATCTCGTGCTTGTTCAGCGCCAGCAGGTCGCGGCCTTCGAACATCGCGCGCCCCTGCTGCGGCCCGCCGCTGGCTTCATGCAAGCGCAGCAGGGTCAGGCCGAGCGTCGTCTTGCCGGAGCCCGATTCGCCGACGATGCCCAAGGTGTGGCCGCGCCGCAGCGTGAAACTCGCGTCGCGCACCGCCTTGAATTCCCTGCGGCCGAACACGCCGCTGCGCAGCCAGAAACTCTTGCTCAGGCGCGTGGCTTCGATCACCACCGGCGCACTTGCGTCTTTGATCACCGCGGCGGTTGCGGCCTGTGTCCCGGCATAGGCGCCGTCGATGTGGTCGTCGATCACCATCAGGCGCGCGCTGCGCTGCTCGAGCGTCGGCCGGCACGCGAGCAGGGCTTTCGTGTAGAGGTCTTGCGGTGCGCCGAAGATCTGTGCCACCGGCCCCTGCTCACGCACCGTGCCTTCGCGCATCACGACCACATGGTCGGCGATCTCGCCCACCACGCCCAGGTCGTGGCTGATGAAGAGCATGCTCATGCGGTGCTTCTGCTTGAGTGCGCCGAGCAGTTCGAGGATCTGGCGCTGGATCGTCACATCCAGCGCCGTCGTCGGCTCGTCGGCGATCAGCAATTTCGGCTCGCAGGAAATCGCGATCGCGATCATCACGCGCTGCTGCTGGCCGCCCGACAGTTCATGCGGATACGACGCGAGGCGCCGCTTCGGCTCGGGCAGGCCCACTTCCACGAGCAACGCCTCGGCCCGCTCCAGCGCGGCGCGCCGGCTCAAGGCCAGGTGCTTGATGAGCGGCTCACAAATCTGCTCGCCGATGCTGAACACCGGGTTCAACGAGGTCAAGGGATCCTGGAAGACGCAGGCAATGTCTTTGCCGCGCAGGCGCTGCAAGTCGTGCAGGTTGGCCGCCAGCATGTCGCGGCCCTGGAACGTGATCGCGCCCTGGCGCTCGGCGTTGTCGGGCAGCAGGTTCAGGATCGACATCGCCGTCACGCTCTTGCCCGAGCCCGATTCACCGACGAGCGCGAGCGTGCTGTTCTCGGGCAGGTCGAAACTCACGCCGCCCGGCGCGGCGCCTTCGCCGCGGCCCACGGCCTGGACGCGCTGCGTGATGCCGGCCACCTTGCCGAGGCGAAACGCCACACGCAGATCCCGGATCGTCAACAGCATCGTCTATTCCAACCCGCGCAACTTGGGATCGAGCGCGTCGCGCAGCGCGTCGGTGAAGAGCGAGAACGCGGTCACGAACACGGCCATGAACAGGGTCGCCGCGGCGAGTTGCCACCAATGGCCGAGGATCAATTCGCTTTGCGCCTCGGCCAGCATCGTGCCCCAGCTCACCTGATCCACCGCGACGCCCAGGCCCAGGTACGACAGGATCACCTCGGCCTTGATGAAGCCCACGACGTGGATCGAGAGCTGCACCAGCGCGACATGGCTGACGTTGGGCAGGATGTGGCGGAACATGCGCGAAAACGTGCTCGCGCCGATCGCTTCCGCGGCGCGCACGTACTCACGCACCGCGTGTTTCATGAATTCGGCGCGCACCAGGCGGTAGATGCCGGTCCAGCCGGTCAGTCCGAGGATGATGACGATGCTCCACACGCCTCTCGGAATGATGGCGTCGGCGCGGTTCAGCACCGCCGCGAACGTGAAGATCAACAGGATGCCGGGGATCGACGTGAATACGTTGTAGACCCATTCGAGCAGGTCGCCCACCTTGCCGCCGAAGAACCCGCCCAAGGCGCCGAGCACGGTGCCGATCAAGGTCGCGACGAGCGCGGCGAGCACCCCGACCATGATCGAGATCTCGGCGCCCTTCACGGCTTTGGCGAGAACGTCGCGCCCGAGCCTGTCGCCGCCGAACGGCAGGGTTTCGCTCTTGATCGTTTCGACCGTTTTGAGTTGCGCCGCGCGTTCGGCCCATTCCTTGTAGCGCGGCGCGAGCGGGTCGACATCGGAGATGTCGACGTTCGGGCCTGTAGGTTGTGCGATCGCATTGCTCTCGGTCGGCGGCGCCGGACCGACGAAGTGCGGCGGCGCGTTCGGCACTCCCACTTCCTGCTGCCAGCCGCGCGCCACCAGGCCGGACGCCGACGCGACGATCAACACCAGGAATGCGGCCACGATGGCGAGCGACACGAGGCCGACGCGGTCGGAGCGAAAACGCGTCCACGCCGCGCCCCAGACGCCGCCGCTGGCCGCGGGCGCCCCGGAACCGGCAGCCAACACCGCGCTCATGGTGTCGGCCCCTGGGCGACGGCGTAGCGCGACTCCCGCCCCGCTGGCAATCTCGCTCGCCGCAGGCGGCCCGCCCCGGCGCTCATTTGAGAACGACCCGCGGATCGGCGAGTTTGTAGAGCACGTCGGTGACGAGGTTGACGCACATCGTGATCACGGCGATGTAGATCGTGACCGCTTGAATCACGGGATAGTCGCTGCGATTCACGGCGAGCAGGACTTCGCGTCCCAGCCCCGGAATCGAAAAGAAGGTTTCGATCAGGAACGAGCCGACGAAGATTCCCGGCAATGCCACCGCGACGTTGGTCAGGATCGGGATCAGCGCGTTGCGCAGCACATGCTTGAGCAGAATGGTGCGTTCGGTGAGGCCCTTGGCGCGCGCCGTGCGCACGTAGTCCTGGCCGATCTCGTCGAGGAAGAACGTGCGGTACAGCCGCATCTGCGGCGCCAGGCCGACCATCACCGCGAGCAGCACCGGCAGCGGCGTGTAGACGAGCAGATTCGTCAGCGTGCTGTCGCTCCAGCCCTGCACCGGGAACCAGCCGAACTGGAACGCGAACAGGTACTGGCCGACGATCACGTACACCAGGAACGAGATCGACAGCGCAACCGTGGTCACGACCATCAGGCTGCGGTCGGTCAGCGAGCCGCGCACCGCAGCCACTGCCATCGCGAAGGGGATTGCAAGCAACACGTCGAGCAACAGGATCGGCACCATCACCGTCAAGGTGGCAGGCAGGCGCGTCATGAACAGGTTCGCCACCGACTCATTCGTCGCCCAGCTCTTGCCCCACTCGAAGGTGACGATCTGCCTGAAGAAGATCCAGAGCTGCTCCCACACCGGCAGGTTCAGACCGAGCTGGTCACGGATCGCCTGGATTTGATCCGGCGAAGCGTTCAAGCCACCAAGAATTTCCGCCGGGTCGCCGCCGAAGTACTTGAACAGGAAGAACACCAGCAGCACGACACCGATCAGCGTCGGGATCATTTGCCAGAGGCGCCGGATCAGGTAGGCGAGCATGCGGTGGGGCGCGGGGGCGGTGGGTGGGGCGAGTGGGTTCGGGGCCTGGCGCCGTGGCGGCGCAGCGCAGTCTACGCGAGACGGGGTCGCAAGCGCACCCGCACTTGCCCGACGCGCAACACAGCGACAAACCCCTAGACTTGCGGGCCGGACGGGCGCACGCCCGCGCGCGATTCGGGAGCGAACATGGTGAAACGACCTGGCAGGTTGCAGCGTTGGCTGGTGGCGGGACTTGCAGCCCTGACTGCAGCGCACGCCGGGGCCCAGCAAGCATCGGCGAGCGGCCAGAAGGTGTTGCGCTACGCCTTCCCGGTGGCGGAGACCGGCTTCGACCCGGCGCAGGTGAGTGATTTGTACTCGCGCACGATCACGGCCGGAATCTTTGAAGGGCTGCTCGCGTTCGACTTCCTGGCCCGGCCGTTCGTGATGAAGCCGCTCACCGCGCGCGCGCTGCCCGAGATCTCGGCTGACTTCACAAGCTTCACGTTTCGCATCAAGCCCGGCATCCTGTTCGCCGACGACCCGGCCTTCAAGGGCGCGCCGCGCGAGTTGACGGCCGCCGACTATGTGTACGCGATCAAACGCCATTACGACCCGCGCTGGAAGAGCCCCAACCTGTACCTGCTGGAAAACGCGCGCCTGCTCGGCCTGAGCGAATTGCGCAAGAAGGCGATCGACGCCAAACAAGCCTTCCCCTACGACGTCGAAGTCGAAGGCGTGGCTGCGCTGGATCGCTACACGCTGCGGTTTCGTCTGGCCGAACCGTCGCCGCGCTTCCATCAACAGGTGCTGACCGACAGCTCTGCGTTCGGCGCCATGGCGCGCGAGGTGGTTGAGTTCTACGGCGACAAGATCATGGAGCACCCGGTCGGCACCGGGCCCTACCGGCTGGGCCAGTGGCGGCGCAGTTCGCTCATCGTGCTCGAGCGCAACCCGCGCTTTCGCGAAGAGTTCTACGACGAGCAGCCCAGCGCCGACGATCCGGTGGCGATGGCGATTGCGAAGCAGATGCGTGGCAAGCGCATGCCGATGATTGACCGCGTGGAGGTTGCGATCATCGAAGAGGTGCAGCCGCGCTGGCTGTCATTCCTCAACCGGCAAAGCGACTTTCTGGAGCGCCTGCCGAACGAGTTTGCGAACGTCGCGATTCCGAACAACAAACTCGCGCCGAATCTGGCCAAGCAGGGAATCAAGATGGACCAGGCGCCGCTGGTCGACGTGACGCTGTCGCTGTTCAACCAGGAACATCCGATGGTCGGTGGCAACAGTCCGGCCAAGGTGGCGTTGCGGCGCGCGATCGCACTCGCCTACAACAGCGATGAAGAGATTCGCCTGGTGCGCAGGAACCAGGCGGTGCGCGCACAAGGAGCGATCGCGCCGCTCGCCTTCGGCTACGACCCACAGTTCAAGACCGAGATGGGCGACTTCGACGTCGCGCGCGCCAAGGCGCTGCTCGACCTGTACGGCTACCTCGACCGCGACGGCGACGGCTGGCGCGAACAGCCCGACGGCTCGGCGCTGCTGCTCGAGTACGCGACCCAGCCCGATCAGTTGAGCCGCCAGCTCGCCGAACTCTGGCAGAAGAGCATGAACGCGATCGGTGTGCGCATCACGTTCAAGAGCGCGAAGTGGCCGGAGAATCTGAAAGCCTCACACTCGGGCAAGTTGATGATGTGGGGCGTGGGTTGGCTCGCGGGCAACCCCGACGGCGACACATTCCTGGCGCTCGGCTATGGCCCGAACAAGGGCCAGGCGAATCATTCGCGCTTCGACCTGCCTGCCTTCAACGAGCTCTACATACGCCAGAACAAGATGCCCGACGGCCCCGAGCGATTGGCCGTGATGCAGCAAGCCAGCAAGCTGATGGTGGCGTATGTGCCCTACAAGATCAGCAGCCACCGCATCGCCACCGACTTGATGCATCCGTGGGTGCAGGGCTATAAGCGCAACCCATTTATCCGCGAGTTCTGGAAGTACCTGGATGTTGACCTGGATGTCCTGCACCGGGAGCTGAAATGAGGCGATGCATCGCCGCCCTTGTTGCCGCCATGGCCCTGGCGCCGACAGCCCGCGCCGCGGATGACAATCCGCCCCGCGTCTTTCGGTACTCATTTCCCGCTGCGGAGACCGGTTTCGACCCGGCGCAGATCAGCGATTTGTATTCGCGCACCGTCACCGCCCATATCTTTGACGGTCTTTACCACTACGACCCTCTGGCGCGTCCTTACCGGGTGCGCCCGAACGTCGCGCTCGGCATGCCCGAGGTCAGCGCCGACTTCAAGGTCTGGACGGTTCGCATCAAGCCCGGCATCTACTTCGCTGACGACCCGGCCTTCGGCGGCAAGAAGCGCGAGCTGGTGGCGCAGGATTTCGTCTATTCGTGGAAGCGCTTCTTCGACCCCGCCTTGAACAGCCCGGTGTATTCGGGCTTCAAGGAGGCGGGCGTGATCGGCGTCGAGGCGCTGCGCCTGCGTGCGATCCAGGGCAAGACGCCATTCGACTATTCCATCGAAGTCGAAGGCATCCGCGCGCTGGACCGTTATACCTTGCAGTTCAAGCTGGATTCACCGCGCCCGCGCCTGATCTACACGCTTGCCGAGGGCAACCTGTTTGGCGCGGTGGCGCGTGAAGTGGTCGAGTTCTACGGCGACAAGGTCATGGCGCACCCAGTCGGCACGGGGCCGTTCATGCTCAAACAGTGGCGGCGCAGTTCGCTCATCGTGCTCGTGCGAAACCCGGCATTTCGCGAGACCTACTACGACGCCGAGCCGAACCCGGATGACGCCGAAGGGCATGCCATGCTTGCGCGTTTCAAGGGTCGGCGCCTGCCGATGCTCGACCGCGTCGAAATCAGCATCATCGAAGTCAGCCAGCCGCGCTGGCTGGCATTCCTCAACGAGCAGTTCGACCTGCTGACCGTGCCGCTGGAGTTCGCGGGCGTCGCGGCGCCCAAGGGCAAGCTTGCGCCGAATCTCGCCAAACGGGGTGTTGGCCTGCAACGTATCGTGAATACGGACCGCACGCTGTACTACTTCAACATGGAGGACCCGCTGGTCGGTGGCTACACACCGGACAAGGTGGCGCTGCGGCGCGCGATCAGCCTGGCCACCGACGTCTCGCGTGAAATAAACCTGCTGCGCCGCGGCCAGGCGGTGCCGGCGCAGACCGTGCTTGCGCCCGGCACCTGGGGCTACGACCCGAATTACAAGAGCGAGAACAGCGACTACAGCCCGGCGCGCGCAAAGGCCCTGCTCGATATGTACGGCTACGTCGACCGCGATGGCGACGGCTGGCGCGACCTGCCCGACGGCAAGCCGTTGATCCTGCAGTACGCCACGCAACCCGATGAGTTGTCGCGCCAGTTCGACGAGCTGTGGAAGAAGAACATGGACGGCGTCGGCCTGCGCCTGAACGTGATCAAGGGCCAATGGCCCGAGCAGTTGAAGATGGCGCGCGCCGGCCAACTGATGATCTGGCAGCTCGGCTACACCGCCGCCAGCCCGGACGCACAAGATGGCCTTCAAACCCTCTACGGCCCCGGCGCGGGGGGCCAGAACCTGCCGCGCTTCAGGCATGCTCGCTTCGATCAAATCTACGAGCGCATGCAGGCCTTGCCCGACGGGCCTGAACGCCTGGAGCTACTGCATGAGGCGCTGAAGATCGTGACCGCACTCGCGCCGCACAAGTACAACGTGCACCGCGTCATCACCGACCTGACCCAGCCCTGGCTGCTGGGTTACCGCCGCCCAACGTTCGGCAGCCAGTTCTGGCAATACGTCGACGTCGACCCGGCCCATCGGCCCAAGGTGAAATAGGGCACGGGCCGGGCGATGCGGCGGCGTCAGGTGATTGCCGGTTCGGCCGCCGCGCTCGCAACGGCGCAGCTCGTGCCGCCGCAAGCTGCGAACGAGCCGCGCCGATCAAGGACGCTGCGGATCGCCTTTAACACCGCCGAGACCAGCTTCGACCCGCCGCAGATCTCGGACAGCAATTCGTTCGCGGTGGCGGCGAGCATTTTCGAGTCGCCTCTGACCTACGACTACCTCGCCCGACCGGTGAAGCTGCGTCCGCAAACTGCGGTAACGCTGCCCGAGATCTCCGGCGACTTCACGCGCTTCACATTTGATATCCGCCCCGGCATCTTCTTCGCCGACGACCCGGCGTTTCGCGGCCGCAAGCGCGAGCTGGTGGCGCAGGACTACGTCTACAGCGTCAAGCGCTTCTACGACCCCAAGCTCAACGCCGAGAGCATCTACATCTTCGAAAACGCCAAGGTGCTGGAGCTTTCGGAGCTGCGCGCCAAGGCGCGGCGCGACAAGACCGCCTTCGACTACGACAGGCAAGTCGAGGGCATTCGCGCGACTGATCGCTACACGTTCCAGGTTCGCCTGGGCGCGCCAAACCCGCGCTTTCACCACCAGTTCGCGACGACGATGACGGGCGCGGTGGCACGCGAAGTCGTGCAAGCTTACGGCGACGATATCGGTGCACATCCGGTGGGCACCGGGCCGTTCAAGCTGGAGTCGTGGCGCCGCGCCTCAAGGATTGTGCTGACGCGCAACCCGAGCTTTCGCGAACAGTTTTTCGATGCGCAGCCTGAGCTCGACGACGCCGAGGCCGAATCGGTCGCGTCCGAACTCGCCGGCGAGCGCCTGCCGCTGCTCGACCGGGTTGAGATCAGCGTCATCACGGAAGCGCAGCCACGCTGGCTTGCATTTCTCGAAGGCTCGATCGATCTGCTCGCGCTGCCCAATGAGTTCGCGCCGATTGCGATTCCCAACAATCGCCTGGCGCCGCACCTGGCGCGCAGCGGCGTGCGGCTGCAACGCGGATTGCAGCCGGAGATGGCAATGACCTACTTCAACATGGACGACCCACTCGTGGGAGGCAACGCGCCGGACAAGGTGGCGTTGCGACGCGCGGTCGCCTTGGCCTTCGACGGCGACGAATACAGTCGCGTCGTGCGCAATGGTCAGGCCATCGCCGCGCAGTCGACGATTCCGCCGTTCACCTCGGGCTACGTCGAGTCGTACCGCAGCGAAATGAGCAGACACAGCCGCGCCGAAGCGATGGCTCTGCTCGACGTGTTCGGCTACGTCGACGCCAATCGCGACGGCTGGCGCGAATGCCCCGACGGTTCGCCCCTGGTGCTGCGCCTTGCCTCAACGCCCAACCAGCTCGATCGGCGCCGCAACGAGATCTGGCGCAAACACATGGCCGGCGTGGGTTTGCGCATGGAATTCGCTTATGCGACCTGGCCTGACTTGCTGAAGAAGGCCCGGGCCGGTGGCTTGATGATGTGGGGCTACACCTGGGAATCGGGCACGCCCGACGGCGGATTTTTTTTGGGCATCGGCTACGGGCCGAACGCGAGCGAAACGAATGACGCGCACTTCGCCCTGGCCGAATTCGACCGCCTGTTCGAGCGCCAATACAACTTGTCAGACGGCGCCGAGCGCGACGCAGTGATGCGGCAGGCAAAGAATCTGCTCGTGGCCTACATGCCATACAAGGCGCACGACCACGGTATCGCGAGCGACTTGCTGCAGCCCTGGGTCAAAGGCCATCGGCGCCATCCGTTCCGGCGCGACCTGTGGCGTTTTATCGGCGTCGATCCGCCACTCGCGTAGAGTGGCAACACGCCAAGTCGGAAGTATCGCGATGCCCCTGCCGCAACCCCAAATCCTGCGCTACACGCGCTGGCTGCAATCCGAGCGTGGTCTGAATTTCAACCCGACCACCACCGCCGGCTACGACGAACTCTGGCGCTGGTCGGTCTCGGATCTGCGTGCGTTCTGGGGTTCGATCTGGGACTACTTCGACCTGCGCTCGCCGGTGCCGTACTCGCAGGTGTTGGTCGATGAAGTGATGCCCGGCGCGAAGTGGTTCCCTGGCGCGATGGTCAACTACGCGGCGCAGGTGCTGCGCCACACCGATGCCACACACGCAGCGGGCCAGCCGGCGATCATCTTCCAGAACGAACTCCTGGCGCAGCGCGGCGAACTGCAGGAACTCTCCTGGCCCGAGCTGAAACGCCAGATCGGCTCGTTCGCTGCGGCCTTGCAGCGCATGGGTGTGATGCCCGGGGACCGGGTCTGCGCCTTCCTGCCCAACGTGCCGCAGACGGTGGTGGCGTTCCTCGCTTGCGCGAGCGTCGGTGCGGTCTGGTCGGTGTGTTCACCCGACATGGGGCCAGTGGCGGTGCTCGACCGCTTCCGCCAGATCGAGCCCAAGGTCTTGATCGCCTGCGATGGTTATGTGTACGGCGGCGTTGCGCATGACCGCCAGGCTCTGTTGCTCGAGTTGCTTGCCGCTTTGCCGAGCGTGCGAGACGTCGTGCTGCTGCGCAACCTGGAACCGCAATCCGACCCGGCGCGACTCGCGAATTCGCAGCGGCGCGCGCATGATTTCGATGCACTCACCGCGGGCAGTGAAATTGCCGAGCCCCTGTGGCTGCCCTTCGATCACCCCCTGTGGGTGGTCTATTCGAGCGGCACGACGGGCCTGCCCAAGGCCATCGTGCACGGCCACGGCGGCGTGATGCTCGAAACCATGAAGGGGGCGTGCCTGCACAACAACCTGGGGCCCACGCTGCAGACGGGCGCCCGTTTTCATTGGTACAGCTCGACGGGCTGGATCATGTGGAACCTGCAGGCCGGGGTTCTGCTCGGCGGCACCAGCGTGTGCATGTTCGACGGCAGCCCCACCGGCCGTGCGGGCCAGGCCGACTGGAGCACGCTGTGGCGCTTTGCCGCCGCATCGGGCGCCACTTTCTTCGGGGCGGGCGCGGCGTTCTATGCGAACTGCCTGAAGGCCGATGTCCGGCCCGCCGAGTTGGCCGACCTCTCGAACCTGCGGACCATCGGCTCGACCGGCTCGCCCCTGGCCATCGAGTGCTATCGCTGGATTCATGAGCGCCTGCCGCAAGTGGACGGCCGGCCGATCTGGCTTGCGCCGATCTCGGGCGGAACCGACTTTGCCGGTGCCTTCATCGCCGGATTGCCCACGCTGCCGGTGATCGACGGCGAAATGCAATGCCGCTGTCTGGGCGCTGCAGTGCAAGCCTGGAGCGAGCCGGACGCGAATGGTGCAGGCCGAGCCCTGATCGATGAAGTGGGCGAGCTTGTCTGCACCAAACCGATGCCGTCGATGCCGCTGTACTTCTGGGGTGATGCCGGCAACCGGCGCTACCTCGACAGTTATTTCGACATGTACCCCGGGGTCTGGCGCCATGGCGACTGGATCCGCATCACGCCGCGCGGTGGCGCCATCATCTATGGCCGCAGCGACGCCACGATCAACCGCCACGGCATCCGCATGGGCACGGCCGAGCTGTACCGTGCCGTCGAGGCGCTGCCCGAGGTGCTGGACAGCCTCGTCGTCGACCTTGAATACCTTGGGCGCGAGAGCTACATGCCGCTGTTCGTGGTGCTGCGCAAGGGCCTGCTGCTCGACGCTGCGCTGAGCGCATCGATCAAGCAGTCGATTCGAGAGGCTTTGTCGGCGCGCCATGTGCCCAACGACGTGTTCCAGGTCAGCGCCATCCCGCGCACGCTGTCGGGCAAGAAGATGGAGCTGCCGGTGAAGAAGCTGCTGCAGGGAACCCCCGCGGAGCAGGTGTTCAAGCTCGATGCGATGGCCAACGCCGACTGCGTGGCCTGGTTCACCGCCTTCGCCGCGACCCGGCTCACGCACCCCTTGCCCTGATTCAGCGCCAGGCCCGGCGCTGCGTGCGAAACACACGCAACGCCATTTGGCCCGGGGGAATAATCGCACCCACGCTTGCGTAAGCCCCGTCGTGGACGCTCCCCTCGCCTTTCGCCGCCAACTGCTGGACGCCATCCCGCGGCTGCGCCGCTACGCGCGCTCGCTGGTGTTCGACAGCCACGGCGCGGACGACCTGGTGCAAACCACCTTGGAGCGTGCGCTCGCGCATTGGCACCAGTTCGACCAGCGCCGCGACATCCTGCTGTGGGCGGTCTCGATCGCCCACAACGCCTTCATGGACGACCGCAGGCGCGAGAAGCGCCAGCCTGCGTTGGACGCCTACGAGTCTTACGACGACCGAGCCGATGAGTTGCCGGCGCCGGGCGTCGATATCGGCCTGCGCATCGACCTGCTCGCCGCGCTGCGCCGCTTGCCTGTCGAGCAGCGTGAGCCCCTGCTGCTCGTAAGCCTCGAACAGCTGTCCTATGCCGATTGCGCCCAGGCCCTGGGCATCCCCATCGGCACCGTCATGTCGCGCGTGTCGCGCGGACGCGCGGCCCTGCGTGAGCTGCTTGATGGCAAACCCCCGCGCTCGACGAGCGGGCTGCGCCGCGTCGTTTGATCCCTGACTCTTGACTCGTTGCCATCCCTGGATCCGCCATGACCGCCCCCTTCGACGACAGCATCTTCAACGCCTGGCTCGACGCCGAGCTCACGCCTGAGCGCCGCGCCGAGGTCGAAGCCTGGTTGCGCGACCACCCGCTCGACGCGGCGCGCGTGCGCCTTTGGGCCGCCGATCGTGAAGCGCTGCGCAGCCAACTCGACAGCGTGCTTGCCGAACCCGTGCCGGCCCATTTGACGCGCCTGGTGCTGCGCGGTCCGTCGGCCACCCACTGGCGCCACTGGCAGGCCCGTGCCGCGGCGTTTGCCCTGTTTGCGCTTGGCGTGGCGGTCGGTGCGGGCCTGATGTGGCGCAGCCGCATTGACGCAACACAGACCGTATCCGGCGCACCCACCCCAATGGCCTGGGTCCAACGCGCAGCGGTTGCGCACAGCGTTTACGTTCCCGAGGTGCGGCATGCGGTCGAAGTGAAGGCGCAGGAAGAACACCTGAGCCGCTGGCTCACGAAACGCCTTGCCGTCCCGGTGCAGTTGTTCGACCTGCGTGAGCAGGGCTTTGAGCTCGTCGGTGGCCGCCTCTTGCCCGACGCCGCGGGGCCGAGCGCACAGCTGATGTACCAGGCGCTGCCGGCAAACGACGGCGAGAGCGACCCGAGCCTCAAACCGGCCCGCGTCACCGTCTACCTGCGCAAACCTGACGCCAGCACGCCGGCAGCATTCCGCTACGAGCAGCAAGGCGCGCTGGGCATGTTCTACTGGATCGAGGGCGACAGTGCGCATGGCGCGGCCACCGGTTATGCGCTGGTCGGCGAACTCCCGCGCGAACGCCTGCTGGCATTGGCCGAGGCGATCCACAAACAAGGCGCGAGCATGCCTTGAGTCGCCAGGGACATGCGGGTCAATAGAATCGCGTCATGCCCCAGCCACAGACGGAAGCGAACGCCGTCCCCGCCGCGACCGCAGCCACCCCCGTTTACCGGCGCAAGCTGTTCTGGGTCGCGCTGCTGTACTTCAGCGAAGGCCTGCCGCTTGGGGTCTTCTACGACATCTTCCCGGTCTACTTTCGCCAGCAGGGCGTAAACCTGGCCGACATCGGGCTGCTCAGCCTGCTGGGTCTGGCCTGGACCGTGAAATTCCTCTGGGCACCCGCGGTGGACTGGGCGCGCCACCACCGCTGGTGGATCGCTGGCGCAAACGCCGGCATGGCCGGTGTCATGTGGTGGTTCGGTGCAGCTGCGGGCGCGGGGGCCGCGAGCATCACGATCGGGCCCTGGGTCTGGGTCGCGATCGGCATCTTCACCGTGCTTTCGGCAACCAACGACATCGCCACCGACGGCTACACGATCGAGCTGCTCGATCGCAGTGAATACGGCATGGCGAACGGTTTTCGCATCGGCTTTTATCGTGTCGGCATGATCTTCGCGGGCGTAATGCTGATGGTCTCGGGCTGGCTCGGTTGGAGCATCGCCTACTTTCTGGGCGGCACGATGTTCGCGGTGAACTCCGCCTTTGCCTTGCGCGCGCCGGTGGAGCAGCAGATCGTGAGCGACCGCGCAGACCTCGCCACCGAATTGCGCCTGCTGCGCGCCCAGCCGCTGTGGGCGCTGGCGCTGGCCTGCGTTTTGCTCGGCCTGTTGTGGCCGGGCCTGGCCCCGTTGGGGCGCTTCGCAGGCTGGCCGGCGCTGGCCTTGCACGGCGACGCCTGGTGGTTCCGGGGCGCCATTCCCGTGGGTCTGATGTTCCTTGGCGCTGGCATCATGGTGCACGCGGCGCGCCAGCCGCGCGCGCAACTGCTGCGCCAGGGCCCGGTGTTCGGTGCCTGGGTCGAATTGCTGTCGCGCCCCGGCATGATGGCAATTCTGCTGTTCATTCTGCTGTTCAAGCTGGGCGACGCCTCCATGGGCTTCATGGTCAAGCCATTTTGGGTCGACAGCGGCTTCACGGCGCAGCAGATCGGCCTCGTCAGCGTGAACCTTGGGTTGGCGCTGACTATCGCCGGTGGCTTGGTTGGCGGCTGGTATGTCGACACGCGCGGCATCTACAAGGGCTTGTGGGTGTTGGGGCTGTGGCAAGCCGTGTCCAACCTCGGTTATGCCCTGGCGGCGTGGTGGGTGCCGCGCCTGGCGCAAGGCGCTGACCCCGTGCTGGCGCAGCAGGCGCTGGTGTATGCCGCGAGCGGCCTTGAAAGTTTCACCGGGGGCCTGGGTACCGGCGCGTTTCTGGCGTTCCTGATGGCCATCACGAGCCGCACCAAGGCGACCACCGAATACGCGATTCTGTCGAGCATCTTCGCCTTCAGCCGCGCCGTCGCGGGCTGGGCCGGAGGCATCGGCGCGCAGGAAATGGGCTACGCGGCATACTTTTTCCTGACGTTCTGGCTCAGCTTCCCGGCGTATGTTCTGCTGCCGCAGGTGCGACGTATGCTGGACCAAGGCGAGGCGCGTTAGGGGTGGGCCGCGTGAGCGCGGCATGTCCGGCAGCAAGGGGTGACACAAGGGCGATGAAGAGGCAATTCAGATCCGGATTGAAAACGCACTGGGGCTGCGCCTGCTGCTTCGGCGTGCCGCTGCCGCCGCGCCGCTTGTTCGGCGCGGCGCTGCTCGGTGGCGTGGCCGCGGCCGGATTGCCCGCTTGGGCGCGTGAAGGCGTGGACGTGGGCAAGCAGTCGAGCTTCACCAAGCTCGTCTCGGCGCAACAGGTCGAACGCACGGCGTCTCAGCAGTATCTGCAGCTGCAGCAGCAGGCGGCGCAGCAAAAGGCGCTCGCACCAGACAGCCATCCGCAGCTGATTCGCCTGCGCGCGATCGCGCAGCGCATCATTCCGCACACGTTTGAATGGAACGAGCGTGCGCGCCAGTGGAAATGGGAGGTGAATCTGATCGGCAGCAAGCAGATCAACGCCTTTTGCATGCCCGGCGGCAAGATCGCGTTCTACTACGGCATCCTGCAGCAGCTGCAGCTCGACGACGACGAAGTGGCAATGATCATGGGCCATGAAGCGGCGCATGCCTTGCGCGAGCACGCGCGCGAGCAGATGGGCAAGAACGCTGCGACCAGCCTGGGCACCAGCGTGCTGTCGGCATTTCTTGGCTTGGGCAGCACCGGGGATGCGCTGTTGCGCGAGTCCGGCAAGCTGCTGTCGCTGACCTTCAGCCGCGAAGACGAATTGGAAGCCGACCTCGTGGGCCTGGAACTTGCCGCGCGCGCCGGCTACGACCCCGGCGCCGGCGTGACGCTGTGGCAGAAGATGGCCGCGGCGAGCAAGGGTTCGCCGCCGGAGTTCCTCAGCACGCACCCCAGTGGGCCGACCCGAATCCGTGACATCGAGGCGAATCTGCACAAGGTCGCGCCGCTCTACGCGAGCGCGCAGCGCCCGGCGCAGCGCTTCGAGCCGCCCAGGGCGGCGGCACGCGCGCCGGCGGCTGCGCCGGGTGGTGGTTAAACGGGCTCATTCGAGGCGGACTTCAGTGCGCACCACGCCGGCACGGTCGGCGCGCGCCGTCAGCGCCAGCTGCGTTCCCTTCGGGGCGCGCACCACCCATTCGGCAACGGCGCGATCGGCAGTGATCTCGCGGTTCGGCAAGAACGCATGCAGCGATTGCTTCGGCGCATGGCCCTCCAACTGCGGGCCTTCGAATCGCGGTTTGCCGCTGACCAGCGAGATCGCGGGGTTGTCTTCGGGCAGATGGATCTCGAACATCACGCCGCGCACGACCTTGCGCGCCAGCGCGCGCTTCGTCACATAGGCGGGCAACCAACCGCTGTTGGCCACGGCAAACTTGATATTCCAGGTGTCGGGGCCGAGCGCGCGGACTTCGGTGCAAAGCAATTCGAGCCGGGGCAGCGACAGCGCAAGCTGCGTCATCCACGCCGGAAAGCGCGCCGCTTCGGCTTCTCGCAGCGCGGGCGGCGGATTGCGCCAGTAGTTCATCTTGTCCCAGCCGCCGATTTCCAGCGCACCGAGCTGCGGGTGTTGAAACGGCTTCCACGCCACATGCGCCTGGCCGGCGCAATGCTGGTCGCTCCATTGCAGCAGCTTCAAGTCGTCCTGCGGCGGGTGCTCGCGGTACCAGTCGATCCACTTGTAGTCGGTGATGCCGGCCTGCCGGTTCGGCGACCACAGCTCCACCACCCAGAACAGTGCGCCCAGGTGTTCGTAGAACCAGTCCTGGGTACCGCCGATCACCTCCTTCGGGTGGTACTTGAAGTCGTGGAAGATGCTGATCGCCGGGTAGCCGCTGAGCTTGGCGCCGAGCTCGCTGAAGCGTTTGTACGACCACAGGTCTTCCGGGATCATTTCGTCGTCGCTTTGCGTGCCGGACGGCCGCAGGATGACGCCGCTGTGGGTGTGGTAGCTGATCGCCGCGCCGATGTTGGGGTGCTGGATGACGAACTCGACCATGGCCCGCACTTCGGGCTCGCTGGTCGGGAACGGGCCCGCACCGAGTTGTTCGAACTCCTGGCGCCAGAAGCCCGGGAAGTTGCGGTTCAGGTCCAGCCCTTCGGCGTCCGGGTTCACCTTGAGCGTCAAGCCGTCGTAGTTGAGCAGGGTCCCTTCCGGCATCACACGGTAGTACTCGCCGCCGAATTCGCCGGGCTCGCGCGCGACCATGAGGCGTGCATCAAGTTCGCTTTTCTTGTAGGTGCCATTCGGATCGGGAATCCGCATCGTCAGCACGCGGCCGTCGCCGTCGATGTCTTCGACGCTCAGGCCTTGCACCGCTTCTTCTTCGAAGGGATAGCGGCGCGTGCTGGAGCGAATGTGGCGCGGCTTGTCGGCCAGCGCCAGTTCGGCGCCATCGGGGTTCAGGCGTGGGCACAGATAGAGCACGCGCGTGTCGAGCAATTGGGTGATCGCGCGGCCCTCGTCGCCCGAGCCGGCATAACCCTTGACGAGCCAGTTCAGGTAGTACAGGACGGCGGTGCTGGCGGTCAACTCGGCGGCGTGGATGTTGCCGTCGACCCAGAACGCAGGCTTGTCGGCGTGGCTGCCGGTGTGACTGCTGGTCACGGTCGCGACCCAGATGTCGCGACCTTCGAAGCTCTTGCCGATGGCGGCCACCGACACCAGGTTCGGACAGGCCTGGGCGTAAGCGAAGAGCAGCCGCGTCAGGTCTTCATGGCGGTAGAAGATTTCGAAGCGCGGCGTGGGGGCAGTCGTGATCATCGCGAAACAGTCTCGGTGATTCGGGCGAAGCGTCGAGTGTCTCCTGCGGCAGCGGTTGCGCGCATCGCGACAAACGCGAACCTTCGGCCAGCCCTGGCAGCCTGTCGCGCCAGGAACCTGGGGGTTGTGCCTATTCCGAGAACAGCCGCACGACCCCCTTCAAGGTCATGAGATGGCCCGGGTTGCTGGTTTCGTTCAGAACCCCCGCCATGCGTCGGCGCAGGCGCGCGCTGCGCCGCGCGCGCCAGACCAGCAGATCGACAAGCCACGGGTGGGCATTGACGTGGTTCGCGCGCTCGTACAGGTCAAAGCGTGGTTTCAGCGCGGCGAGCGAAGCGTCATAGCGGGCGCATACGGCCGCGTCGTCAAGACCGTCGGCGCTCGCGGCAAGCAACGTCTGCGCCGCGAGGATGCCGGTTTCCATCGCCTTGCCGATGCCCTCGCCGGTAAAGGCGTAGGTGCTGCCCGCGGCTTCGCCGGTGACCAGCAGGCCGGGGCGGCTCCAGCGCGCGCCCTCCAATGTGCAGCGCAGCGGCGCACCTTTGAGATCGCCAAGCATCGTCCCGCCCGCCATCAGCTCCCGCGCAGGGGCGTAGCAGGCGGCAAACGTCTTGAGCAGGTCGCGCAGGTTCACGTCCTTCATGCCGGCCCTGCCGTCGTCGCGCACCTCGTTGTGGCTGTGCAGCACGCCCGCGCCGATGTTGAAGACAGCGTCGCCACAGGGGAAGATCCAGCCGTAGCCGGGGCGCAGCTTGTTGTGCCACACGACTTCCATCTCGGTGATGTGGCGGGTCATTGCGGGGTTCTTGACATAGCCGCGCAACGCAATGCCGGTGGGCAGGCGGCGGGTGCACATGTCGGCGGCGATCAGCGCCTGCGGCACGGCGCCGGTGGCGAGCACCACCCAGCGCGCATCGACTTGCGCCAGCTGATCGCCTGACTTCAAACGCGCGCCGATGTCGCGCCCGTGCTCCACGCGCGGCGCCTCGAAACGCCACGGCGCGTGAAAACTCGCCCCCGCGCGCACTGCCGCGGCGCGCACGATCTCGTCAAGCTGCCGCCGTGGCAACACGGCCAATGTGCCGGGCACGTCGACCCGACCACCGCGCGGTGCAATGCACGCCACATGGCCGACGTGGTGCGCCGCAGCCATCACTTCGTCAAGGACTCCCAGGTGCTGCAAGGCCGCGTGAGCGTCGGGGATCAAGCCGTCGCCGCAGACCTTGTCGCGCGGAAAAGTTTGTGCGTCGACCAACATCACACGCTGGCCAGCGCGCGCGAGCCAAATGGCGCAGGCGCTGCCCGCCGGGCCGGCGCCGACCACGAGCACGTCACAGGAAACTGGCAGGCTTGGCGCGGACATTGTTCCGTGTCTGAACAGGCCACAGTACCGCGACCCAAAGCTTTCGATACATGAAACCGCGTCTTCGGCCCGATGGCGTCGCTGCAAGTCCTCGCGACAGCACTAGCCGGCGGCCTTGACCTTCAGCCGCCACGCATGCAGCAGCGGCTCAGTGTAGCCATTCGGTTGTGCCAATCCCTGGAATACGAGGTCGCACGCCGCCGCGTAGGCCGCTGACGTTGCGAACTTCCCCGCCATCGGCCGGTACATCGTATCGGCGGCGTTTTGCGCGTCGACCACCGCCGCCATGCGCTCGAACGTGGCGCGCACCTGAGCCTCGCTCACGACACCGTGCAGCAGCCAGTTGGCGATGTGCTGGCTGCTGATGCGCAGCGTGGCACGGTCTTCCATCAAGGCGACGTTGTGAATGTCGGGCACTTTCGAGCAGCCCACGCCCTGGTCGATCCAGCGCACCACATAGCCCAGGATGCCTTGCACATTGTTGTCGAGTTCCTGCTGGCGCTGCGCCGCGCTCCACGTCACGTCTTGCACCACCGGAATTGTCAGCATGCGATTCAGCAGCGCTTCGGCTTCCTGCGTCGGATCGATCTTCTCGAGCGACGCCTGTACCTGGGCCACATCGACCTCGTGGTAATGCAGCGCGTGCAGCGTCGCCGCCGTCGGCGACGGCACCCAGGCCGTGCTCGCTCCGGCCAAGGGGTGCGCGATCTTTTGTTGCAGCATCGCCGCCATCAGGTCGGGCATGGCCCACATGCCCTTGCCGATCTGCGCCTTGCCGCGCAAGCCGCAGCCCAGGCCGACCAGCACATTGTTGCGCTCGTAGGCCGGGAGCCAGACGCTGCTCTTCATCTCGCCTTTGCGTTGCATCGCTCCGGCGTGCATGGCGCTGTGTATCTCGTCGCCGGTGCGGTCCAGGAAACCGGTGTTGATGAAGGCCACGCGCGCCGGTGCGGCGGCAATGCAGGCCTGCAGGTTGACACTGGTGCGGCGTTCTTCGTCCATGATGCCCAGCTTGACCGTGTTCGGTGCCATCCCGAGCATGGCCTCGACACGCGAAAACAATTCGCCGGCGAACGCCACTTCGGCCGCCCCGTGCATCTTCGGCTTGACGATGTAGACCGAACCGGTGCGCGAGTTGACGAAGTCCCTCTGGCCGCCACGCTGCAGGTCAAGCATCGCAATCGCAGTCGTCAGCACAGCGTCGAGGATGCCCTCGGGAACCTCTTTCACGCCGTCATAGAGAAGCGCCGGATTCGTCATCAAGTGACCGACATTGCGCACGAACAGCAGCGCGCGGCCGTGCAAGCGCAGCTCGCCGCCGTTCGGCGCGTGGTAGATGCGGTCCGGGTTCAGGCGCCGCAGCGTTGTCTTGCCGTCCTTGCTCACGGTTTCGGTGAGCGTGCCTTGCAAGATACCCAACCAGTTGCGATAGCCCAGCACCTTGTCCTGGGCGTCGACCGCGACGACCGAGTCTTCCAGGTCGAGAATGGTCGACAGCGCGGCTTCGAGCACCACATCGCTGACGCCCGCGGCATCGCCGGCGCCGATCGTCGTGCTGCGGTCGATACGGATGTCGATGTGCAGGCCGTGATGGCGCAACAACACTGAACCCGGCGCGTCGGCCTGACCTTGGTGGCCGGCAAACTGGGCCGGGTCTCGCAGGCCGGTGCTCCTGCCACTGCCCAGTTCGGCGCTCAACCGCCCACCGCGGCAGAGGTACCGAACCACATCGCGATGCGATGCTGCTTCGGCCAGCGGCGCGCACTTGTCGAGGAAGGCCTTGGCGTAGGCAATCACGGCAGCGCCACGCTCGGCGTTGTAGGCACCGGTTCGGCTCGCGCCATCAATCTCGGCAATCGCATCGGTGCCGTACAGCGCGTCATACAGTGAACCCCAGCGCGCGTTGGCTGCATTCAGCGCGTAGCGGGCGTTGAGCAGCGGCACGACGAGTTGCGGGCCGGCCTGAATCGCCAACTCTGCATCAACGTTGGCGGTGCTCGCTTTCGTGCCCACGGGCCGCGGCTGCAAATAGCCGATCCCTTCGAGAAACCGCCGGTACGCCGGCATGTCGGCGATCGGCCCCGGATGGGCCCGATGCCATTCGTCCAGCAGCGCCTGCAAGCGGTCACGCTCAGCAAGCAGCGCGAGGTTCTTCGGCGCCAGATCATGCACGATGGCATCAAAGCCCTGCCAGAAGCGTGCGCTCGCCACACCGATGGCCGGCAGCACTTCGTCCTCGACGAAACGGAACAGAGCGTCCGCGACAAGCAGACCTTGTTGTTTGATGCGTGCGCTCATTGGGTAACCTCCGTGCTTCGCACTGCGGTGCGAGCCCCCTTCGGAACGGCCGGGCGGGGGCTCATGAGGCCTCCTCGATGACCGGGAAGAATTCGAGCACATCGCGCAGGCTGGCGCCGATTCTTGCCGGATTCGTTCCGAGCTGTTCCAGCGGCAGGCCTGCGCGGTTCACCCACAGCGTGGTGTAGCCGAACCAGGTGGCGCCGATCGCGTCCCAGCCATTGCTCGACACGAACAGGATATCTGCAGCGGCGAGACCCAGCGCCGCCGGACCCAAGGCATAGGTCGCCGGGTCAGTCTTGAAGCGGCCTGTGGCCTGCACGCTCAACACCGGGTTGAGCCAGGCCGCGAAGCCGGCGTGCGAGACGGCGGATTCCAGCATGTCGGGATCGCCGTTGCTCAGGACTCCCGCGCGCACTCCGCGCCGCGCCAGGCTTGCCAGGACGTCGCGGTTCTCCGCAAACGGCTCGAGATGCCGGTACTGCGCCATCAGTCGCTCCTCGCTCCCGGTGCCCAGCGCCAGACCGAGCCCTGACGCGGAAAAGCGCAGGGCGTCGCGCGTGATTTCCCAGAACGGCCGGTAGTGGTCACTCATCGAGCGCAGCCGGCTGTATTCGATTTGCTTGTCGCGCCAAAGCAGACTCAGGCGCTCGCCAAATCCGGGGAAGGTTTGCTCGGCAAGGGCGCGGATACTGTAAACGTCGAACAACGTCCCGTAGGCATCGAACAGCACGGCTTGAGGTTGTTGCGGCAGGGGTGGGTTCATGGCCTGCAATCTATTCGATTTGTGGACCGCGATTGCGAAGCTTGTTTCGCCGGCACTCCTGACGCGGTTGGGGCAATCCGGTCCGCGGCGCGGCCCGTGCCGTCCCACCATAATCTGCGCGCATGGACAGGTTCACGCAGATCGAATCCTTCGTCGCAGTGGCGAGCCGGGGCAGCCTGACGGCGGTCGGCCACGCACAGGGCATGGCGCCGGCCGCCATCGGGCGCCACATCGACGCACTCGAGGCCCGGCTCGGGGTGAAGCTGCTGCTGCGCACGACGCGACGCATCACCTTGACACCCGAGGGCAGCCTCTTTCTCGAAGACTGCCAGCGCCTGCTGGGTGAGATTGCGGCATCGGAAGCGCGGGTCAGCCAGGGCAGTGCCAAGGCCAGCGGCCATTTGCGGCTCACCGCCCCGGCCGGATTCGGGCGCCGCCACGTCGCCCCCCTCGTGCCGCGCTTCCTGGCACAGCACCCGGATCTCGAAATTTCGTTGAACCTGAGCGACCGGATCGTCGACATCGTCAACGAAGGCGTCGACTGCGCAGTTCGCGTCGGCGACCTGCCCGACAGCAATCTGGTCAGCGTTCGCCTGGCCGACAACCGGCGCCTGTGCGTGGCCGCTCCTGCGTATCTTGAGCGCGCCGGAGTACCGCGCGATCCGAATGAACTGGCGCGCCACGAATGCCTCACGCTGAGCAGCGATGCAAGCCAGACACGCGGTTGGGCGTTCAGCATCGGTGGCGTCGTGACCCACGTGCGGCCGAGCGGCCGCCTGAACTGCAGCGACGGTCAGGTGCTACACGATTGGTGCGTCGCAGGCCTCGGCCTGGCTTGGCGTTCTACCTGGGAGGTCGAGCAGGAGGTGGCGTCAGGCCAGTTGCGCAGCGTGCTCGACGAATTCATCGCCCCGCCGAACGGCATCTATGCGGTGTTTGCGCACGCCAAACTCCTGCCCCTTAGGGTCAGGCTGTGGATCGACTTCCTCAAGCACACCTACGCTGAGGCCACCTACTGGGACAGTCGCGCGCAAACGCGCGCGCTGACCGCGCTCGAGACGTGAATGCAACGTTGAGAAAAGCAAGGGCGCTTCACGAGCGCCCTGGCAGATGCAACCCAGCTGCCGGTTTCATTTCCAGAAGGACTTCGAGCTCCCGTCCGCGACGCACTTCTTGATGTAGCTGTTCTTGGCCGCGCCGACGAGTTTCTTCTCGGCTGCGGATTTCGAGCACGCCCGGCTGGCGGAACTGGAAGCCGGTTTAGCACTCGCATTGCACTTCTTCAGGAAGGACTTCCTGGCATCACCCGACAGCTTCTTGTCGGAGGCGCGTGCTTCACATGAGCCCGAGGCGCTGTGTGCGTTTGCAGTAAAGGTCAACGTCGTCAGCGTCGCCAACGACAGGGCAAATACTGTCATCAAATATTTCATTGGAACTCCCGAGAGGTTTGCCTCGTGGCGCAATTGCCGGCGGGCGTTGGAATATTGGCGCGATTCAATGATCGCACGCCGAAAATGCCCGTCTGCGCCGAGTCATGCGTACAAATCGACGCAAATCGTGCACCTGCAACGGGTTCGTGTGGCGGCGACACACCATACGTAGAATCACCTCATGATCCAAGCCAAACAGGAGCTGCTTGCGGCGCTGGAAGTGGCGATTCGCGAAGTCAGCCCCGGGGCCGGCGTCAGCGCAATCTTCGAGTCGCCCAAGCTCGCTGCGCATGGCGATCTGGCTTGCGCGGCGGCGCTGCAATTGGCCAAGGCACTCGGCAAGCCGCCGCGCGAGGTGGCCCAGGTGCTGATCGCCGCGCTGCGACGCCAGCAGGCGGTGCAGCGCTGCGTTGCCGCAATCGAGATCGCCGGGCCGGGCTTCATCAACCTGCGCCTCACGCCCGCGGCGCGCCAGGCCGTGGTGGCCGAAGTGCTGAAGGCAGGTCCGCAGTTCGGGCGCAGGCCGATGCCGCATGACGCGTGCGGCGACCGCCAATTGCTGGTCGAATTCGTTTCCGCCAATCCCACCGGGCCGCTGCATGTCGGGCATGCGCGTCAGGCGGCGTTGGGCGACGCGATCTGCAACCTGTTCGAAACTCAGGGCTGGCGCGTCACGCGCGAGTTTTACTATAACGACGCCGGGGTTCAGATCGAAAACCTGGCGCGCTCGGTGCGAGCATGGCTGCTCGGCTCGAAACCCGGCGAGCCGGGCTGGCCCAGCGACGCGTACAACGGCAACTACATCGGCGATATCGCTGCCGCTTTTCTGGCGCGTCAGACGGTGCAGGCCGACGATCGGGAATTCACTGCCTCGGGCGATCCGAACGACTTCGATGCCATTCGTCAGTTCGCGGTGGCCTATCTGCGCCACGAGCAAGACCTGGATCTGCGCGCTTTCGGCGTACGCTTCGACAGCTACTTTCTCGAGTCGAGCCTGTACTCGTCGGGCCGGGTCGATGCGATCGTGCAGCGCCTGATCGCCTCGGGCAAGACGTTCGAGCACGGCGGCGCGCTGTGGCTGCGCAGCACCGACTTCGGCGACGACAAGGACCGCGTGATGCGCAGGTCGAACCCCTTGGTCGATGCGGGCGCGGGGCCGGGCTCGGCGCCGGCTGCGCAGGCGCAGTACACCTATTTTGTTCCCGACGTCGCCTATCACGTGAACAAGCTGGAGCGTGGCTTCCACAAGGCGATCAACATCCAGGGCGGCGACCACCACGGCACGATCGCGCGCGTGCGCGCAGGAGTCCGGGCCGTGTATCCGAGTGCACCGCCCGATTTTCCAGACTACCTGCTGCACAAGATGGTGACCATCGTGCGTGGCGGCGCCGAGGTCAAGATCTCGAAGCGCACCGGCGGCTATGTGACGCTGCGCGAGCTGATCGATTGGACCAGCAAGGACGCGGTGCGCTTTTTCATGCTCAGCCGCAAGGCCGACGCCGAGTTCGTGTTCGACCTCGATCTGGCGCTGAAGCAGAACGACGAGAACCCCGTGTTCTACGTGCAGTACGCGCACGCCCGCATCTGCTCCGTGCTGCAGCAGTACCTTGAGCGCGGTGGCAGGCGCGAAGCCCTGGATGGCGCCAACCTCTCGCTGCTGCTGGCACCCAGCGAGACGGCGCTGATGCTCAAACTTGCCGAATATCCCGACATGCTGGCCGGCGCCACCGCAAGCCTGGCTCCGCACGATTTGGCGTTTTACCTGCGCGGCCTGGCGGGCATGTTTCACAGCTATTACGCCGCCGAGCGCTTCGTCATCGACGACGCCGCATTGAGTGCGGCGCGCCTGGCACTGTTGCTGGCGACGCGTCAGGTGCTTGCGAATGCGCTCGGATTGCTCGGCGTGCACGCCCCCGAGCGCATGGCGAATTCGGCGCGACGAATGGAGAACGCATGAAATTGCAAGGCAGTGGATTCTTGCCCGGCCTGGTCGTCGGGTTGCTCGTTGGCCTGTCGTTGGCACTGGGCGTGGCGATTTACGTGAACAAGGTGCCGATCCCCTTCCTCAACAAGGTGCCGCAGCGCACCGCCGAACAGGACGCCGCCGAAGCCGAAAAGAACAAGAACTGGGACCCCAACAGCGCGTTGCGCAGCAAAGCGCTCGCGCCGGGCCAGGAAGCGAGTGCGCCCGCGCAGGCTGCGGCCGGGCGGCCGGCGCCCATTGCGTCCGGGATTGGCACCACCCCGGCAGCGCCGAGCGCGCCTGTTCCACCGGCCACCGCCGCCGCGACGCCACGCCTGCCGTCCGACGCACCGGCCGTGCGCGGCGGGCCGCCGCCGAGCGCGCGCGCAGCGCCGGCGATTGTTGGCGACGCCGCGGCGCCGGCGCCAGGCGTGGCCAAGCCGGCGGCCACAGCTTCGCCGCAGCCCGGCCCCGACCCGTTCATCTATTTTGTTCAGGCCGGTGCCTTTGGCCAGAGTGAAGACGCCGAACAGCAGCGCGCGAAGCTGGCCGTTCTGGGCTTCGAAGCACGCTTGAGCGAGCGCGACCAAAGCGGGCGCACGATGTTCCGGGTTCGAATCGGGCCGTACGAGAAGAAAGACGAAGCGGAAGCGGCCAAGGAAAGGCTCAGCGGCGCCGGCGTCGAGGCGAGCCTGGTGCGCGTGCAGAAATAGGCCGATGCACCCTGCCTGAACTTTGTGAGCACGGCGCGAATCAGTTCGCATCTGAACTCCGCATCAAGACTTTCAGCTAAATTTCTGATTTCACAAGGACCGCAACAACATGAAACGCCGCAATTTTTCCGCCTGCCTGCTGGGGGCTTCATTCGGCAGCGCCGGATTGGGAGTACCGATATCCGCCGGCGCCCAGAGCGGCCCGGTCGAGGGTACACATTACGTGCGCCTGAGCCAGCCGATGCCAGCGCCGGCGCATGGCAAGCTCGAAGTGGTCGAGTTCTTCTGGTACGGCTGCCCACATTGCAGTGAGTTCGAACCGGCGCTGGAGGCCTGGACCAAGAAATTGCCTCCTGACGTCGTGTTTCGGCGTGTGCCGGTCGCATTTCGCCCGGAGCCCCATGGCACGCACCAGCGTCTGTACTTCAGCATTGAGACGATGGGCCTTGTGCCCACGCTGCATCGCAAAGTGTTCTACGCAATCCACAACGAGCGACTCGCGCTCGACAAGCCCGCCGAGATCTCCGCCTTCGTCGCAAAGAACGGGGTCGACGGCGCAAAGTTCCTCGATGTCTTCAACTCGTTCTCGGTGCAAACCAAGGCGCGCCAAGCGCAGCAACTTTCCGAGGCCTACAAGATCGATGGCGTTCCGGCGCTCGGCGTGCAAGGACGCTTTTACACCTCGGGCAGCCTGGCCGGTTCCAACGATCGCTCACTTGCCGTTGTTGACCAGTTGCTGAAACGGCTGCGCGCAGGCTCCTGACGCCGGCGCCGCGAGGTCGGGCGTGAACCAGGCCGCAGGTGGGTGGTTTGCTCACCTCGTGTGTTGCAGCGAACGCTGCTGGGCACGAAAGCCGCGGGCTAGAATGGCCTGCAAGTTTCGTGCCCTATGTATTTCCAATCTGTCCCTGGCCCCATCCACCGCACCGCGCCGCGCAGGGGGCGGTTCGTGGCCACGGTCGCATCGGCAGCTTCTTTGGCGACGGGTGTGGCGATTTGCCTTGCGACGGTTGCGGGCAGTGCGGCAGCGGAACGCGCCGATCGCTTGAAACCCTTGCAGGTGGAGTCTGACCAGCCCGGCAAGATGGACCTGCTGAACCAGTTTGTGGTCTTTAACGGCAACGTCGTCGTGAGCAAGGGCACGATGCTGATTCGCGCGGCGCGTATGGAAGTGCGCGAGACCCCCGAGGGCTACCACATGGCTCTGGCAGTGGGTGCGGCAGGCCGCCCGGTCACGTTTCGGCAAAAGCGCGACAGCGTCGACGAAACCATCGAAGGCGAGGCCGACCGCCTCGAAGTCGACGGCAAGGCAAATGTCATCAAGTTCGTCGGCAACGCGTCGGTGCGGCGTCTGCGTGGCGCCCAGGTTGCCGACGAGATTGCCGGCCAACTGGTGAGCTACGACAGCGTCAACGAAGTCTTCAACGTGTCCGGCGGCGCGCGCGCCACGGCTGCCAGCCCTGGAGGGCGCGTGCGCGCCGTGCTGACGCCGCGCGAGGGTTCGCCCGCCGCGCTTGAAGCGACGGCGCCCCCGAGTCCGGCCGCTTCGGGGGCGACACCGCAACTCAGGCTCAGTCCGGCACTGGGCGGGACCCAACGTTGAGTGGCAACCCAAGCGCGACGATCCCCACCTCGCATCGGCTCGAGGTCATCGGCTTGGAGAAGTCGTACGGCGCGCGCAAGGTGGTGAAGGATGTTCACCTGGGCGTGGACAGCGGCGAAGTGGTTGGCTTGCTCGGACCCAATGGCGCGGGCAAGACGACGAGCTTCTACATGATCGTCGGTCTGGTGCGCGCCGATGCGGGCAGCATCAGCATCGAAGGCCAGCGCATCGAGCGCCTGCCGATCCACCAGCGTTCGCGCCTCGGCTTGAGCTACCTGCCGCAAGAGGCGTCGATCTTTCGCAAACTCAACGTCGAAGAGAACATCCGTGCGGTGCTCGAATTGCAGCGTGATGCCAACGGCAAGACGCTGCGGCCGACGGCGATCGAGGCCCTGCTCAACACGCTGCTGCACGACCTGAGCATTGAAAAACTGCGCGGCTCGCCAGCGCCGGCACTGTCTGGCGGGGAGCGGCGGCGGGTCGAGATCGCGCGCGCCCTGGCGACGCAGCCGCGCTTCATCCTGCTTGACGAACCGTTCGCCGGTGTCGACCCGATCGCCGTGATCGAGATCCAGCGCATCATCGGCTTTCTCAAGCGCCGCGGCATCGGTGTGCTGATCACCGACCACAACGTGCGTGAAACCTTGGGCATTTGTGACCGCGCCTACATCATCAGCGACGGGCGTGTCCTGGCCGAAGGCAGGCCGTCCGAGATCGTCGAGAACCCGGACGTGCGCAAGGTCTATCTCGGCGAACATTTCCGCATGTGATGCGCGTGTCACGCAGCCGCTTCAACGCACGCGCGCGCCCCAAGGGCCACGCACGGGCCCCTGCGCTGACATTGGGGCAGTACGGCACACGCGTGGCGGCCCGGTTCGCATGAAGCAGTCACTGCAGGTCCGCCTCTCGCAGCACCTGGCGCTGACGCCGCAGTTGCAGCAATCGATACGGCTGCTGCAGTTGTCGACGCTGGAGTTGCAGCAGGAGGTCGAGCAGATGCTCGATCAAAACCCCTTCCTCGAACTCGACGAGGATGCCGCCGCACCGGCCGAACCGCTGAGCGAGCGCAGTTCGCCGGCCGAGCGCGCCGGTGAACGCGAAGTCGAGCGCGCCGTTGAAAGCGGTGGCGACATCGCGGCCGGCAGCGCTGGCGATGACGGCGCCGACGAACTGCGCGAACTCGACGCCGGCCAGCCCGGTGCGACGGGATCCGACGATTGGGAAAACGGCACCGAAGGCGAAGACTTCGATGGCATTCGCGAAACCCCGGGCGCGCCCGCGGCGAGTGGCGACAGTGATGGCTTCGAGACCCAGGACCGCGATCCAAACCCGGCCAGCTTGCAAGAGCACTTGCGCGAGCAACTGCGCGGCATGCGTCTGGGTGCACAGGATGCGGCGGCGGTGCGGGTGCTGATCGAGTCGCTGAACGACGACGGCTATCTCGCCGACCCGATCGAGGCCATCGCCCTGCAACTCGCTGGCGAGGGCGCCGCACCCGAACAACTCGAAGAACTGATTTCAAGCCTGGAATGCGCCTTGCGCTGGGTGCAAAGCATGGAGCCCGGCGGCGTCGGCGCGCGCGACCTGGTCGAGTGCCTGACGCTGCAGTTGCGGCAGCGGCCGCGCAGCGAAGTGCAGGCCCTGGCCATCATCGTGTGCAAGCAGCACCTCGAATTGCTGGCGCGGCGCGACACGAAAAAGTTGCTCGCCGTGACCGGAGCCGACGAAGAACTGCTCAAACAAGCGCAAGCACTCATCAAGACGCTCGAACCCAAACCCGGGCGCCAGTTCGCAAACGCCGAAAGCCTGATCGTGATTCCCGACGTCTTTGTGCAACGCGCCGGCCGTGGCTGGAAAGTGCTGCTCAACGCCGACGTGATGCCGCGGCTGCGCATCAACGACATGTATGCCAACGCGATCCGCCAGCCGCGTGGCGCGGCGCGCGCCGCCGCCCCGAATGGGGTGGGTGCCGGCTTGAACACGCGGCTGCAGGAGGCACGCTGGTTCATGAAGAACATCATGCAGCGCTTCGACACGATCCGGCGCGTCTCGCAGGCCATTGTCGAGCGCCAGAAGGGTTTCCTGACGCACGGCGCGATTGCCATGAAGCCGCTCGTGTTGCGTGAAATCGCAGACGAACTCGGCCTGCACGAGTCAACGATATCGCGCGTGACGACGGCCAAATACATGTCCACGCCGTTCGGCACCTTCGAGTTGAAGTACTTTTTCGGCGCGTCTCTGCACACCGAGGCCGGTGGCAGCGCGTCGAGCACCGCCGTGCGCGCCCTCATCAAACAACTCGTCAGCGCCGAAGACGCCGCCAAACCACTGTCGGACAGCCAGATCGCGCAGATTCTGGACGAGCAGGGGATCCAGGTGGCGCGGCGCACCGTTGCCAAGTACCGCGAGGCGATGCGAATCGCGCCGGCGAAATTGCGCCGCGCACTGTAGGCTGCGCGATGCAAACCCTGCCGCTGTTCCTGCCTTGCGCCGCCGGTGTCGAAGGCCTGCTGGCCGAAGAAGTGCAGCGATTGCTCCCCGAACTGTGCCCGCGCAGCCAGCGCGGCGGCGTGGCCCTGCAAGGCACCGTCGGCGACGTGATGGCGTTGAACCTGGGCACCCGCCTTGCCCAGCGCGTGCTGATTCAGGTGGCACATGGGCCCTATCGTGACGAAGCTGATCTGTACCGCTTGGCGCTGGGTGTCGACTGGACCGACTGGATCACGCCGCGCCACACATTGCGCATCGACACGACGGCGCACCGCTGTCCGTTGAAGAGCTTGAACTTCGCCGCCTTGCGCATCAAGGACGCGGTATGCGATCAGTTGCGACAAGCGACGGGCGAGCGACCCAACGTCGACACCTCGCGCCCGGACCTGCCGCTGCTGCTGCACCTGGACGAGCAGCACGCCACGCTCTATGTCGACAGCTCCGGTGAGGCGTTGTTCAAGCGCGGCTGGCGTGAAGACGCGGGCGACGCACCGTTGAAGGAAACGCTCGCCGCGGCGATGCTCGCTGCCGCCGGCTGGCGTGGCACCGCCACCGAGGGCGGCGCGCTGCACGACCCGTGCTGCGGCTCGGGCACGATCGCGATCGAGGCGGCGCAGATTGCCTGCGGCATCGCGCCCGGGTCGAAGCGGCGCTTCGCGTTCCAGCAGCAACTGCCGTTTGCCAGCGCCGAGCAGCGCATCGACTGGCAACGCCGGATCAGCCTGGCACAGTCAGCGATTCGCAAGAGCGCGGTGCCGATCTACGCCAGCGATGTGTCGTTTCGCATGGTCGATTTCGCCCGGCGCAACGCCCAGCGCGCCGGCGTGGAGGATGCGATCACGTTCAATGGCGGTGACGCGCTCGAGCGCCCGGCGCCGGACTTGCCAGCAGCGATGCCGGGCACGTTGATGCTCAACCCGCCGTATGGGGAACGCATCGAAGCCCTCGGCAAGGCCGGCGCAGCGGCACGCGCGGCACCTCCCGCGGCGGCACAGGGAAACGACAACCGCAGCGCGCCGCCCGATTTCTTCGCGCGCCTGGCGAGCCACTGGAAACGCGCCTACACCATGCACCCGGCCGGCTGGACCGCCTATGTGCTCAGCCCCGACATGAAACTGCCCGGCACGATGCGCTTGAAAGAATCGCGTCGCGTGCCACTTTGGAACGGTCCGATCGAATGCCGCCTGTTCCGCTTCGAACTCGTCGCGGGGTCAGCGCGTAGCATGCGCGCGCCCGGCAGCGAATGAACCGCGCGACGCACCATAGCCCACACCATGCCCCGACCCCTGATTGCGCTGGATGCCGACGGCGTCTTGCTTGACTTCCACCTCGCCTATGCGAGCGCGTGGCAGCGCGCTTTCGGTGCCTATCCACGCGAGCGCGACCGCGATGCCTACTGGCCGATCGACCGCTGGGATGTGGAGCGCCTGGACGGGCCGCGGCGCGCCCGCTTCCGTGAGCAATTCGGCGAGCACTTCTGGGCCACCTGCCCGGCCTTGCCAGGCGCCGTTGGCGCCTGCCACCAGTTGGTCGAGGCGGGTTTCGAGCTCGTCTGTGTTTCGGCGCTGGACGAAGAGTTCGGCCCGGCACGCCTGCGCAACTTGCAGGCGCTGGATTTCCCGATCCAGCGCGTGATCGCGACCGGCAATGCCGACGGCGAGCGCAGCCCGAAGGCCGACGCGATCGAGGCGCTACGCCCGCTGGCTTTCGTCGACGACTACCTGCCCTACCTGCGCGGCGTTCCGGCCGAAGTCCACACCGCATTGGTGCTGCGCGCACCCAACGGCAGCCCGAACACCGGGGTCGAGATGCAACTCGCCAAGTCGACCCACCAGGACCTGGCCGAATTCACGGACCATTGGCTGGCAACACAGTCCTTGCGCTGATGCCGCCCCGCCGGTATAACCGCCGCGTGTGGCCTACATCGACTTGAACAGGTGCGCGTAGAGGCGGCTCACGCTGAGCTTTTCGGCGCGGCCGCGCAGCCTGAGCGTGACCCGACCGGTATCTTCGCGCGTCGCGCTCGCGATGCAGCGCGCTTGCACGACCAGACCACGGTGCACCTGCCAGAAGCGTTGTGCATCGAGTTGCGGCAGCAGCTCACGCAGCGCCAGCCGAACCAGGTGCTCGCGCTCGGCGGTGATGACGCGCAGGTACTTGTCGGCGGCTTCGAAATAGATCACGTCGTCGATCGGCACCATGTGCACCGTGGCGCCGACGCCGGCTTGCAGCACATCGAGCTTGGGCACGCTGGTTTGCGCTGGTGCCGCGTTGGGCGAAGCAGCGCCCACCGCGCCGAGCAGTTCGCGCAACTGCGCGACTGTCTGGCTCAACAGCACCGGCGTGCGCGGGTCGGCGCGTTGCGCCAGGCGCTGGCGCAGCCGCTCGCAGCACAGCGCCAGCCGATCGTGCTGCACCGGCTTGAGCAGGTAGTCGACCGCCTGCGCCTCAAACGCCTGCACCGCGTATTGGTCATAGGCCGTGATGAACACGAGCAAGGGGAAGTTGCTCGCAGCGTTCGCCGCCTCGTCTGGCCAATCCTCGGCGAGCGCCTGCGCGACTTCGAGGCCGCTCAGCCCTGGCATGCGAATGTCGAGGAAACAAACTGTCGGTTGCTGCGCCAAGGCTTGTTTCACCGCCTCGGTGCCGTCGCCGACGTTGGCAACAATGCTCAGCTGCGGCCAAAGCTGCGCGAGGTCGGACTGCAGCGCGCGCGCCAGCAGGGGTTCGTCTTCGGCGATGAGCGCGGTCGGGGTCATGCTGCGGACCCTGCCTTGTCCAGCGGGAGCACGATGCGCGCCAGCACCCCACCCTCGGCATCCGTCGCGGCTTCCAGTGTCAATGCGGCACGGTCGCCATACAGGACCCGCAGGCGTTCGTGAACCTGCTGCAGGCCGAATGCCGCACCGCTCGCAGGCTTGGCGCTGGCGTGGGACGCTGCGCCGATCACGCCCGCCGGCGCCAGGCCGACACCGGTATCGCGCACCGTCAGGCAAAGCTGGTCGCCGACGCGTTCGGCGCGAACATCAATGCGACCGCCCTCGACCTTGGGCTCAAGGCCATGTTTCACCGCGTTCTCGACGAGTGGCTGGAGCAGCAGCGGCGGTACCGCGATCTCACGCAGCTCGGCAGGCAAGCTGAACCCGGTGCGCAGGCGTTCGCCCATGCGCACCGACATCAAGGCCAGAAAGTCGTCTACCCGCTCAAACTCGGCGGCCAGGGCATGTGCGTTGCTGCGCGACGCACTCAGTGTGGCGCGCAGGTAGGCGATGAGGTGGTCCAGCATCGCCAGCGCCCGCGCTGGGTCGAGCGTGATGAGCACGCGCAGGTTGGCCAGCGTATTGAACAGCATGTGCGGTTCGAGCTGCGATTGCAGCAGCGTCAGTTTGGCCAATGTGGCGTCGCGTTCGCTCGCCGCGAGCTGGGCGCGTTGGTGCTCGGCATGGCCGCGGCTGTGAAAGAAGTAGATCGCCACGCCCGCGGCGAGCGCAGTGCCGAACAAGGTCAGCGCCAGACGGCGCGGCGCGAACGTCCGCAATTCCCAGCTCGAGCAACCGCAATACGCGTCGCCGATGACAGTGCCGATCGTGTAGCCGGCGAGCACACCGACGACGATCAGCACTGTGGCGCGCCGTGCATTCGGCCAGCCGGTTTCGCGATTCGGGCGTAGCAAGAGTCGCCCGCCGTCGATGATGAACCAGATGCTCAGACCAATCGCCTGCGAGTAGACGAACTTGATGTCCATCGCCCCGGGTGAGGCCAGCACTTGCAGCGCCCACAGCGCGCAATTGAAGGCGAAAGCCTGAAGGAAGTGGCGGCCGAAAGCCCACTTCACGGCACTCGCGGGGTGGTCAACGGAGAGGAGCAAGGCGTTGGCAGGCCGCGGTGCGGCCGCTTCAGAGGTTCGGTCAGTCATTGTGCGATACGGCTATGCCGGTTGTACGGTCTAGAACGGCAAGGTCACGGCGAGTAGGCCGACCTGGCTCTGCGGCAGCTGCGAAAACAGCGCGTCAGCGGGCCCGCCGTAAGTGCGCCAGGCGGCATTGACGCGCAGGCGCTCGCCTTGCCACTGCACTGCTGCGGTCACGACGCGGCCGCGATCGCTGGGAGTCACGAGCGCGTCGAGCGACAGCACCCAGCGTTGTTCCTGCCAGGCCAGGCGCGCGAAGACGTTGTTGCGGCGCAGATTGTTCGTCGCGAACGGCGTCGCCTGCCAAGCCAGGTTGCCGCCGGCAGCGCTGACCAGCGCAGACGGCAGGCCGGGTTGGGTGCCGAACGCGGCCAGCGCGCGATTGCGCGAGAGCCACGCCTCCCAGTCGCTATCGGCAGGCGCCGTGCCGTCGTACCAGCATTCGACGAGCAGGCTGATCTGCTGCTGGCCGGTCCAGCTTGCGCCGAGCAAAGCCTGCGCGGCTCCGCCGAGCGTCGTCTGCAGCCACGGGTTGGCCGCGACCGGCGCGTTGCCGGCCGAGCTGTCGAATTGCCATGCGTCATGGCGCTGCATGATCCGTGCTGACGCGTGCCACTCGAGCTCATCAGTTGCGACCCAGGCCACTGCCGCGCCGAGGCTGGCCCGGGTGTGCTCGCCCCAGCGCGCGAAGGCATGCCAGTCAGCGCTGCCGGCGCGCACATAGGTTCTTGTCGCAAGCGCACTTTCGAGACCCTGGCGTGATGCGTCGTCTGTGTCATTCGCATTCTGCGGGTTGACCCAGACCAGCGTCGCCGACGCGTCCGCGTGGAAGCGTTCGACCTCGACCAGAGGTCGCCCTTCCTGCGTCGTGGTCAGCAGCCTGCGGCGCCTTTCCTGCTGCACCACATCGTTAGGGCGAAATCCGTAACCGACGTCCCAGGCCACCACCTTCTTGCCCACGCTGGCCTGCCAGGCGCCGAAATCGCCCGCCACGAAGCCTTCGTTGAGCCGCGCTTGCGTTGTGCGCTGCGAGCCTGCGGCGCCGCTATCGCTGCGCTCGGCGGCGAGCAGGGCGTTGCCAAAAATCGACGCGCGCACCAGGTCGAGCGCAGGCGCGCGCCAGACACCACGCAGCTCCGCCTCGGCCAACGAGGCGCTCAGCGTGGGCGGTGCAACCCCAGGCGACAACGATTCGCCAGCGGCGAGCGGCCCTTGCGCATTGCCACGCAGCTGCTCGCGGCGCAGGCGCAGCTCGCCGCCGAAGTCGTCGTTGCCCGCGCCCGCCGCGCCTGCGGCAATAACGGTCAGTGCCGCGAGCAGTGCGTGCCACGCCAGCCGTGGCAACTGCGCGCGCTCCGGCGATGTCATGGAACGACTTCGTGCGCCGCTGCGCGATGCCGCCAAGCACCTACTCCAGCGCCGGGTTGCGCGCGAGGAACATCGGGTTCAGCCATGCCTCGGGAACCGCCTTGGCCTGCCGCGAAACATAACGCACGCGCGTTTCCTTGTGGTTGCTCAGACGATCCTGCAGCACCATTTCCGTGACCGTGGTCGGCGCGTCGGCGTTGTCGAACACGAAGCGCGCCTGTTTCGCAAGCTTGTCGGAATGCACGTAAAGGTCGGCAGCGATCGGCTCGCTGCGTGCCTTGCCGATCCACAACTCGATGCGCTGATAGCTGACGCCTTTGCTCGCCGCCTGCAAGCTCAAATGGAGGCAGGCTTGCACGCCGCACTTTTCTTCACCGACCAAAGTTCCGGTGTAGTCGTCGGCCCAGCTCAACGTTGCAATATCGCCGGTCGAAGCGTCGCCCAACAGTTTCTGCGAGGCCGTGATGCGCAGCGCGCGCTGGCTGCCGGGCATCATCAGCCAGAAGTCGTCGCCCAGCATCAACACCTTCTGGCCCTGCTCGGCGGGCGAACGCATCAGCACCAGCGACTTGCGCTGCACCTGGGCGAAGACGGTGTAGCGCCGCTCCTTGTCGGTGGAACCGTCGCGATTCAGAACCTTGACTTCGGTTTCGACTTGCAGATTGCCAGCTCCGCTGCGATAGCGGTCGGCAGCCGCCAGCAGTGATGCGACGTCGCTCGCCGCGCGCGCGTCCTTCACGCCACCGGCGCCGAGCAAGGCGAAGGCGAGGGTGGCTGCGTACAGCGTGAGTGAGGTTCGATTCGTCATGGCGCAACTCCTTGGCCCTGGCCGGTGTTGTCAGACATGCGCCAACGCTTCGACGATCGGCTTGGCGACGCTGCGCCGCGCGACCAGCGCTGCAGCCAGCATCGCCAGCAACAGAATCGCGCCGAGCGTTGCGCCGTACAAAGCCGGATCGATCGAGATCTGCAGCGGATAGCCGCTGCTGCGACCGGGGGGCGGTGGCATTTCCACCGGAAAGACCAGCAGCGCCACGGAGATCGCGAGCGCGCCCAGGCTGCCGAGCGCGGCGCCGGCGCCGCCAAGCAGCAGGCCTTCGAGCGCGAAGGAGCGAATCAACTGTGCCGGCAGCGTGCCCAGGGCGCGCAGCGTGCCGATCTCGCGCGTGCGCTCGATGATGGCCATCGCCATCGCATTGGCGACGACAAAGATCACGATCGCGCCGATGATCAGGCCGAGTGCGCCGAAGATCCGGTTGTAGAGCTCCTTCACGCTCTTGTAGAACAGCGCCTGGTCGAGCCAGGTTTGCACCGTGAGCTGCGGCAGTGCCGCGGCAATGCGCGCGCGCGCCGGGTCGGTGGCCTCGATCCGGTTCAGGAACACGCCGAAGCTGCTGATGCGCTGCGTCACGAGCAGCTTTTGCGCGGTCTCGACGTCGGTGTAAAGGAGCCGTGAGTCGACCTCGGCGATGCCGCTGCTGAACACGCCCTTGACGCTGACGTCCTGCGCATTGAGCGCGCCTTGCGTGGTGCTCACGAGCAGGGTCAGGCTGCTGCCCGGCTCCGCCTTGAGGCTGCGCGCCAAGCCGGCACCGAGCATCACCTGGTTGCGCTCGCCCGAGGCAAGCACGGCGCCGGAGCGCAGCGTCAGGAACGGCCCCTTGACGGCGAATTCGGCGTCGGGGTCGATTCCCGCCGCGATCATGACGGTCGACTTGTCGCCGTTGCTGATGAGCCCGGAGAACTCGACGCGCGGCAGCACATGGCGCACGGCGGGGTCGGCCAGCAGCCCCGCGCGCAGTGTGGCAACCTCATCCAGGCCGTTTTGCAGCGGCGTGTCTTCGTCACGCAGGAACTGCTCGGGCTTGGCGACGATCAGGTGGCCGGTGGTGCGCGCCGAAATCTGCGCCAGGCCCTCGTACGTGAACAAGGCAAAGCCGCCGGCGAGCAGGATCGCTGCCGTGCCCAATGCGGCGATGCCCGCCGTGACGATTGAGCGCCTGCGGTTGCGCAGGGTGTTGAGCCAGGCGAACTTGAGCCAGCGGGCGTTCATGCGGCGATCCTTTCGCGCGCGTCGGCGACGATGCGGCCGTCGAGCATGGTCACGATTCGGTCGCAGCGGCGCACCAGCCGTGGGTCGTGGCTGGCGATGAGAAAGGCCGCACGCTGGGCGTGGCCGCATTCGCGCATCAGTTCGAACACCTGGTCCGCGGTCTGCGAATCCAGGCTCGCCGTGGGCTCATCGGCGATCACCAGCGTCGGGCGTTTCACGAGTGCGCGTGCAATCGCGACGCGCTGGCGCTGCCCACCCGACAGCGCGTCGGGTCGGTGCTTGGCATGCTCCGTCAAGCCAACTGCGCGCAGCATTTCGGCAATGCGCTGTTTGCGCCCGGCGACGGGCAGGCCGGCCAGGAACAGCGGGTAGTCGACGTTGTCGGCCACCGTCATCACCGGCACGAGATTGAAGCTCTGGAAGATGAAGCCGATGGCGTCGCGCCGCAGGTAGGTGGCCTGCGTTTCACTCAAGCCCGCCAGGCTCCGGCCACGAAACAGGACCTCTCCAGCGTCCGGCCGATCGACCAGCCCTGCCAGGTTGAGCAGCGTACTCTTGCCGCTTCCGGAGGGACCGGTGAGCGCGAGCATTTCGCCCGGCTGCACGAGCAGATCGACACCTTGCAAGGCTGGTACCACATGCAGGCCCAGGCGATAGGTCTTGTGCACGCCGCGCAGCTCGAGCACCGGCGGTACCTGTGCGGTGCTGCTCACGATGCCAACTCCTTCAACTTGGCCTGCGCGTTCGCGGCTTGCGGCGCACCGCTGCTGAGCAGCTGCTGCAAAAGGCGCCGCGCGTCGTCCGGGCGCTTGTCAGCGATCGCTTCGCTGCCGGCGCGCAGCCAGACCGCGCCGCGAAACGGTAGCGGCGCGCTGGCCAGGAGTGGATTCGCAAGCACATCATCCAGCAGCTTGGCGCCGCGCGCGTGGCGGTTGAACCGGGCGGGCAGGGCCAGGTAGGTATTCGCCGCGGTGAAGCGCGTTTCCAGACTGGCAGGCGTGCCGTGGTACAGCGCGGCATCATGCGCCGGCGTGAGCAATGCCAGCGCTTTGTCGACCAGTGCCAAGCCGTCCTCGGCAAAACCCAGTTTTTTCCACGGCATGTAGGCGGTGCGCGCGCGCATCGCGGTCGCCGCGCCGCTGTAGGCCAGCAGCACCGGGTCGCCGGGAGCGGCTGCGCTGAGCACGGCAAAGCGCTCGGCGGCGGCATCAATCGCCGCATCGATTCCAGAGTTGGCGCGTTGGAATTCGCCAAATGCGGCTTCAAAGGATGCCGTGTCCGCGGCCTGCACCGGGGCAGCAAATAACAGCCCCAAGCTCAAGCCCAGAATCGCGACCCCCATCAACCGCCACTCGATAGGGCGGGGCCGTTGCGCAGGATGTTTCATGGATGCACCTCATCGTTGATCGGTGCATGCAGTGTGCAAAAGCCGGCTGCGGCCCACCACCGGCTTGCGACGAAGACAACGCGGCGCGGCGCGAAACGCCTTGGCGGCGGCGCCAGATGACGCGGCCGTAGGAGCCTGTCGGGCTCCTAGCCCTTCACGCCGCTCGCGCGGCGCGACACCACGGCTTCGATATGCGCCTTGACGCCGCTGACGCCACGCAGCACGAACTCGGGGTCGAGTTTGGCCTGCGGTGCCACGGCAAGTGCCACTTCCGCGAGCGTGTCGGGGTCGGTCATGAGTGCGTTGGCCAGCGCCGAGAGCACGCAGATTTCGCGCCCCTCAGTTTGCTGCGGCAGTTGATGCGTTGCATTCACGACCACGTGATAACGCACGCAGTTCACCACGATGGGCGCCAGGCCCCAGGTTTCGCACAGCGAAGCACCGAGCGCGTCGTGCCCGATCCCGAATTCCTGCTGCTCAAGGAGCAACAGATCCTCGTCGGTTTCGGCACTCTTCAACAGCGCCCGGTAGCGGCCACGCGTATGCCGAAACAGCACCGCCTTGCCGCATTCTTCGAACAGGCCGGCCGAATGCGCCGCCCAGTGGTCGACCTTGATCGCCTGGCCGATGCGCCCCATCAACATGGCTCGCACGCCAGCGCGCTGCCACAGCAGGTCGAGTTCCGGAGCTTTCGGAAACACAGCGCGCAGCCCCATTCCGAACGTGACCAGGCTGACCTCACGCGTGCCCAGGTAGCTGACGGCCTGCTGCACGGTGCTCACCCGTGTGTTCAGCCCGTAGAGCGCGGAGTTGACCGTCTTCAGCACGGCCGACGCAAGCGCCATGTCGCCGCCGATCAGGGCGCCGAGCTGCTGCACGTCGGCGTTTTCATCGCCGATCATCAGCGACAGCTTGACCAACGCGTCGGGCTGCGCCGGGATGTCGACTTTCAGCGAGCGCAGTAGTGGGTCGATAGGCATGGGCGAATGGGTTGGTGCGGCGCGGGATGCCGATCTTAGGCATACCACAGGCGCGGAACAGTGTTCCGGCAGCGAAAGGAATGCACTTGACCGGCTTTACGCGGCAAACGTCACGCGCCCGCCGGTTCCGAGGGCAGGCGCGGTGACGTGCCGGCTGTGGTCCGGCCTACTTCAGCGCGTCGATTCCGGCGCGGGCGACCTGCGCGTCTTGCTGCGACGTGACACCGCTGACGCCGATCGCGCCGATGACTTTGCCGGCCACGACAATCGGCAAGCCGCCGTCGATCGGCATCGCTCCGGTGAGGCCCGGCACCGCGACGCGCCCGCCGGCGACCGCGTCTTCGAAGGCCTTGCTTGGCCGGCGAAACATCGCCGAGGCGCGCACTTTTTCAATGGAAACGTTGGCGCTCGCGGTTTGGGTGTCGTCGAGCATTTCGTAGTAGACCAGCGTGCCGTGGTTGTCGACGATGGCGATCGCCACCGGCCAGCTGTTCTTCTTCGCCTCGATCGCCGCGGCCGCGGCCAGCTTCTTGGCAGTGTCGAGATCGACGGCCGTGCCGTAACCTGGCCCTTGCGCAGTCGCTGCGGCGGCAAGGGCAGCGGCGGCAACGGGCGCAGAGACTCGCGCAATCCATTGATTCGTCAGCTTCGAATTCTCCTCGGGTGGTCGGGGCGTGATGATCGGCACACGCGGCCGCGCCGTCATTCCTCGCCAATACCCGCCAATACCCGCCATGACGCGCCACTAGGCGCCGCGCAGGTGCTGCCAAGCCATGGTGAAGAAGGCGCCACTTTGGTCGGGCGCCCAAGGTGCCGGCGCTGCGGCGCCCTTGGCGGTTTTCCGACCCTGTTCTTTTCTTGTCGCAGGCACAACCGATCGGTCGCGCTGCACTGCTGAACGTCTCCTCAGCCTCCACCACGCGAGGCATGATGACAGTGCCTCGTGCGAGTCGGCCGAACTGTAGGGGGCGGCGTTTCGGCCCGGCATTGGGGCTTACCCCTTTGTCGCCGCGGCGTGGCCCGAATCGGACACTGTGCGAGCGAGGGTCGCAATTCCTTGCGCCGACAGGCGTGCGGCAGGCAGCGAGATCACGACCTCGGTACCGCGGCCCGGTTCGCTCGACAGCGCAACCGTCCCTGCATGCAATTCGATGATGCGCTTCACGATCGCCAGGCCCAGGCCCTTGCCACCTTCGCCGGTCGCGGGGGCTGGCGTCGTGCGCGTCTGGTAGAACCGGTCAAAGAGCCGCGCTTGATCCGGGGCAGGAATGCCCGGGCCCGTGTCGCGCACCCGCAGTTCGACCCGATCGGCGACTTGGGTTGCGAACAATTCGATTCGCGCACCGGCTGCGCAGAACTTGAGCGCGTTGTCGATCAGGTTCGCCACGGCGCGCTCAAGCAGTTCAACGTCGATCGCCGTGAACGGCGCCTGGGCCGGGCTTTCCGCGCTTGTTTGGGCAGTGCCATGCTGCACCGACAGGGTGATGCCCTGCTGCGCCGCGCGTTGCACGAAACGGGCGCCGATGTCGTCGAGCAGTTCGCTGAGGTCGACGATTTCCGTGCGCAATTTGAACTCGGGCTCGTCGAGCTTGGCCAGGTCACCGAGCGCTTGCACCAAGCGCGCCGCGTTGCGCGTGTTGCGCAGCGCCACTTCGACGAGGTGTCGGTCATCGTCGCCTCGGCTCGGTTGCGTCGGCAACGCCCAGCGCGCCTCCAGCGTTTCCAGACATGCCACCGTCGCCGTCAACGGCGAGCGCAGGTCGTGCGACAGATTGCTCACGCCTTCGCGCCGAAAGTGATCGAGGCGTTGCAGAGCCTGCCATTGCTTGCGCACCGTGGTCAGCATCATCTCGAAGGCGCTACCGAGCTGGCCGAATTCGTCGCGCCGGTGTTGTGTCGGGCCTGCGCCAGGGGCTGTCGGCAGGGCGTCAAAGCCGGGGCCGGCACCGCGCTCGAGCCCGGTCAGCGAAATGCCCGCGACCGCCGCCGTCAGGCGTTGCAGCGGTCGCGTCACCGAGGCGATGATGGCCGCCGCCAGACCGGTCATGAGGGCGACGATGCCCAGGATCAGCAACAGGGCCGGGAACGCGAAACTGTTGCGCAGCACGTCCCACTGCGAACCCGGCAAACCCTGCTTGCGGCACACCAGATAGAGGTAGCCGGAAACCGGCTCGTTGCTGCGGATTACGGCGCGCCGCAATGGCCGTGCTGCGACCACCGTGTCCAGTGCCATGCGCTCGGGATCGTCGCCCATGACGTAGGGCATGGCGCCGGGTCCCCGTGGGTCCTGCGCCGCGGCCTGCACCGGTGCCAGTGCCACCTTGAACCCTGGGGGCAACAAGGCCTGCCCGGTGCTGGACAAGACCGTGCCTTGTGCATCGAGCAAGTAGAGCTGGCTGTCGGGCTCGTACAGCATGACACTGCGCATCCAGGCGTTGAGCTCGCTGGGCTGGCGTTCATGCAGTTCGAGCAGTTCGACGTTCGTCGCGACTCGGGCCAGGAACGCGTGGGCGCGCTGGAACGTGGTCTCGCGCTCGAAACGCTGGAACGCATAGAGCACAGTGGCGATCACGAGCAGCGACGTGATCAGGCCGGTGGCGACGATGGTGAGCGCCAGCTTCAGGCGGACCGTCATCGGCCAGCGCCCGTCACGCCGGCGCCTCACGCATCTTGTAGCCAGCGCCACGCACCGTCAGGATCACTTCCGGGTGCATCGGATCGTTTTCGACTTTGGCCCGCAACCGGTTGATGTGTGTCGTGACGGTGTGTTCGTAGCCGTCGTGGCTATAGCCCCACACCGCGTCAAGCAGTTGCGCGCGCGAAAAGACGTGGCCCGGGTGCGCCGCGAAATGCAGCAGCAGATCGAATTCGAGCGCGGTGAATTCGAGGATTTCACCGCGCCGCCTGACCTGGCGTTTCACCGGCAGGATTTCGAGCTCGCCGTTGCACAGCCGTTGTCCGGGGCTGCTCGCAGGCGAATTCGCGGCGCTTTGCGCAGCCCGCAACAGGTCAGCGCGGCGCAACAGGGCTTTCACTCGCGCCAACAGTTCAGCCAGGGAAAACGGCTTCGTCAGGTAGTCGTCGGCGCCGAGTTCCAGGCCGAGCACACGGTCGAGTTCAGTGGACTTGGCGGTCAGCATCAGGATCGGCACGGCATTGCCCTTGGCGCGCAGCGCCTTGCACACCTCCAGGCCGTCTTTGCCTGGCATCATCAAGTCCAGAATCAGCAAGTCGCAGGGTGCCGCGGCCTGCTGCCGCAGCGCCGCAAGGCCGTCGCCGACTGCGCTCACCTCGTAGCCTGCGCCGCGCAGATTCAGGACCAACAGGTCACGAATGTCGACCTGGTCTTCGGCCACGAGGATCGTCGCGGGCATGGTTCATTGTCGCGTGCCGCGACGCGCTTCTTACTCAAATGTGATCTTCCTGTGAGCTTCTGTGAGGTTGGCGCGACCTGCGCCCGCGAAAGTTGCGGCATCGACCCATCCACATCAGGAGACTGCCATGCAAACCAGCGCAACCGACCATTCCACCCCCGCTCAACCTCGCCTTCGCGGTTTCACACCCGGCGCCTCGAACGGCGTGTCGTGGAACGAAATGATCTGCCATCGCCCGTATCTGGTTCGTTTCGCACAACGCAAACTGCGCGACGCCGCGCTCGCCGAAGATGCGGTGCAAGACGTTTTCGAGGCGGTGCTGTCCGGACGCGCATCGTTCGAAGGGCGCAGCGCACTGCGCTCATGGTTGACCGCGATCCTGAAGCACAAGATCGTCGATGTCTTGCGTCGTCATGCCCGGTTCGAATCGCTCGACGACGAAACCGGCGAGCATGCGGCACTTGATGTCGCCTGCCCACAGCCGCGGCCCGACGAAGTGACCGAGCAGCGTATCTTGCTGGCGCGGGCTTTGGCGCGCATCGAAGCGTTGCCGCCCGGGCTGCGCGAAACGTTTCGCATGCGCGTGCTCGAAGAGCAGTCGACCGTGTCGGTGTGCCGAGCGCTCGGGATCAGCGAGGACAACCTGTTCGTGCGCTTGCACCGCGCGCGCAAACACTTGTTGTCGTGAGCCAGCACGGGCGGCGCATCAGCGCGCCGCGTCTGCAATCCATTCGGCGGCGCGCTCGGCGATCATCAACACCGGCGAATTCGTGTTGCCGCTGGTGATGCGTGGCATGACGCTGGCATCGACAACGCGCAGGCCCTGCACCCCGTGTACCCGCAGCTGTGCATCGACCACGGCGTGTGGGTCGGTGGCGGGCCCCATCTTTGCCGTGCCTACGGGGTGAAAGATCGTTGTGCCGATGTCGCCCGCAAGTCGGGCGAGTTCGGCGTCGCTCTGAAACTCCAACCCAGGCCGCACCTCGCGCGGCCGGTACCGCGCGAGCGCGGGCATCGCGACGATGCGCCGCGTCAGGCGCAGGCTTTGCACCGCGATTCTCCGGTCCTGCAGCGTGCTCAGATAGTTCGGCGCGATGCGCGGCGCGTCCGCCGCGCGTGGCGAGCGCAATTGCACGCTGCCGCGACTCGTGGGATTGAGATTGCATACGCTGGCGGTGAAGGCGTTGAAGGTGTGCAGCGGTTGGCCGAACGCGTCCAGCGATAGCGGCTGCACGTGGTATTCGAGGTCAGCGTGGGGCGCTTGTCGCGAACTGCGCGTGAAGGCTCCGAGTTGCGACGGCGCCATGCTCATCGGGCCGCTGCGGCGCAGTGCGTACTCCAGCGCAATGCGGGCCTTGCCCCACAGCGTTTGCGCCATCGTGTTCAGCGTTTTCACGCCTTCGACCTGGTACACGGCGCGGATTTGCAGATGGTCTTGCAGGTTTTCGCCCACGCCGGGAAGGGCCTGGACGGTGCGAATTCCATGCGCGTGCAACAGCTGCGGCGCGCCGAGTCCCGAAAGCTGAAGCAGTTGCGGCGTGCCCACGGCGCCGGTGCACAGCAGCACTTCGCGGCTTGCCAGCGCCTGTACGGGTGCGGCGCCGTCGACTTGCCACTCGACGCCCATCGCGCGCGCTCCCCGTGCGTCCGATTCGGTCATGACCTTGGCGATGTGCGCGCCGGTCATCAGCACAAGATTGGGCCGGCGCAGTGCCGGACGCAAGAACGCCTTGGTCGCGTTCCAGCGCACGCCATTGCGCTGGTTCACTTCGAAGTAGCCCACGCCTTCGTTGTCACCGCGATTGAAATCGGCACTTGCCGGTATTCCCGCCTGCTGTGCGGCCTGCGCAAACGCGTCGAGGATGTCCCAGCGCAGACGCTGCGCCTCGACGCACCATTCACCGCCGGCGCGCGTACCTAGGGCATCAAAGCCGGGCGCGGCGTGCCAAGCGTTGGCACCGCGGTAGTGGTCTTCATGCTTCATGAAGTAGGGCAGGCATTCGGCCCAGCTCCAGCCCACGTTTGCACCATGGCCGTCACCTGCACCCCAAGCGTCGTAGTCGCGCGCCTGGCCACGCATGTAGATCATGCCGTTGATGCTGGACGAGCCACCGAGCACCTTGCCGCGCGGGTACCGCAGTTGCCGGCCGTTCAACCCGGGCTCGGCTTGCGTGGAATACATCCAGTCGGTGCGCGCATTGCCGATGCAATAGAGATAACCCACCGGGATATGAATCCATGCGTAGTTGTCGTCGCCACCGGCTTCGATCAGCAAGACACGTTTGCCCGGGTCGGCACTCAACCGGTTCGCCAGCAGGCAGCCCGCGGTACCGGCACCACAGATGATGTAGTCGAAATTCTGATGGCTCATGGTGAGGGGATTTTGGCCCGCAACACGCACCGGCGGCTTGCGACGCCGTTGCCGCGGACTGGGCGATGACTCGGCGCCGCGGCGCGCTGTCGGCCGCCTGGAACTGCCCGAAAACAACACTTTGTGCGCACTCGCGGCGACGGCGCGGGCTCAATTCCCTTATATTCGCGACTCTGTGTATGGACGCCGCGCCTTCGCTTGAATGGTTCACGATGGGTAGAAGCTCCACTTCGTTTTTTGGAATCTGAAAGGGCCTCCTCCCATGGGCAACAAACTTTATGTCGGCAATCTCGCGTACAGCATTCGCGACGAGGATCTGCAGCAGGCGTTCGCACAGTACGGTACGGTGACCTCTGCAAAAGTCATGATGGACCGCGACACCGGCCGCTCGAAGGGCTTCGGTTTTGTCGAGATGGCCACCGATGCCGAAGCGCAAGCAGGCATCAACGGCATGAACGGCCAGGCACTCGAAGGCCGTGCCATCGTCGTCAATGAAGCGCGCCCACGCGAAGAGCGCCCGGGCGGCTTTGGCGGTGGTGGTGGTGGTCGATCCAGCGGCGGTGGTGGTGGCTACGGTGGCTCCGGCGGTGGTGGTGGCTCCGGCGGTGGCGGTGGCTACGGCGGTGGTGGCGGTGGCCGCTCCGGCGGTGGCGGTGGCTACGGCGGTGGTGGCGGTGGCCGCTCCGGCGGTGGCGGTGGCTACGGCGGCGGTGGCGGTGGCCGCTCCGGCGGTGGTGGCGGCAGCGGTGGCCGCGGCGGCTACTGAGCACCGCACCCCTTGAGGGCAAGAAAGGGCTGCTTCGCAGCCCTTTTTCATTCTGGCTTGCGCGTGATCGCAGGTCTCAGGGAAACGTGGCTTCGCGACTTTATCTGGTCCGGTCGGGGGACGGTCGGCGCGAGGCGGCGGCCTTGGGGTGATCGGACGTCCAGAGCCCCGCAAGCGCGGCGTGGCTGGATCGCCGCTGCTGGGTGCGAATCAGGGTCGAAGCCAGGATCATCTCGCAGCAGGGTAGCCCGAACCGTCATGCATCGGCTGCGCGCAGTGCGCTGCACTGGGTTGCGCGGTCATTCATCCTGGCGGCGTTTGCGTGGGCGACCCGCCAGTATCTTGTCGAACACCGGATTCGGCAAGGCCCGCAGTAACTTGGCAAGCAAGCCCATTTGCCATGGGATGACCTGGTAACTCACGCCGGCTTCGATGGCAAGGAATGCCCGATCGGCAAACTTCCCCGCCGACATCAGAAACGGCATGCTGTAGCGGTTTTGCTGCGTCAATGGCGTGTCGATGTAGCCTGGCACCAAGGTCACGACCTTGACGCCGCTGCCGCGCAGCTCGCCGCGCAGGCTTTCGCAGTAGGTGATTGCCGCAGACTTGCTCGAACAATAGGCGCCATGGCCCGGGAGACCGCGGATCCCGGCCACGCTGGCGATACCCACCAGCCTGCCAGAGCCGCGTGTACGCATCGGCGCGATGAATGGCTGAAACGTCGCCGCCATGCCGAGCACGTTGGTCTCAAGGGTTCGACGCATGGCCTGCAAGTCCTCGCGCACCGAACTGTCCATGCCGACGCTGATGCCGGCGTTGGCGATCACGGTCTCGGGTACCCCCTGGCGGTTCAGGCAATCCATGGCAACAACGCCGAGCGCGTGCACATCCCGAACGTCGGCGGCGTATGCAGCGCAGCCGCTGGCCGGCGGGGTCTGGGCGTCGAGCCACTGCTGGATCGGCTCGCTGCGCCGCGCGACCAGCGCGAGTCGGAATCCGGCTCGCAGATAACGCGCTGCGAGGGCCTGGCCGATTCCGCTTGAGGCCCCGGTCACGAATACCAGGGGTGAGGGCATGGGCAGCGCTCTTGAATCAACGTGCCTGGCTCGACGGATCTGCCCCAGGGGAGCGTCGAAGGCCTCAGGGCCGCGAGCGGCGCTCGGCGTCCGGGGCCAGGGCGAACACCGCGCGCGCGTGGCCCTTGAACTCGACCACTCGGGTGAGATTGTCGTAGTCGACGGCGTCGGCGCGGATTTCGCTGGCTCCGCGCCTGACGGTGACGGGAAGGTGCGAGCGCACCCGTTCGCTGGCTTGGTAGAAGTGCAGAAACTCGGATCGGAACACGGTCGATGTCTCGCGGCCGGCACCTTCGCGAACCACTTGAGCCTGCCCCAGCAACTGAACTTCACTGGCATCGGCGTTGGACAGTGCACGGTTGGCGGTTGCCGACGTCACCTGCCCGTCCGCGCCCACCGCGTGGATCCGCACGTCGTCAATTTCCAGCGTATTTGTCTTCGGGTAGTGATGCATGCGCCGGCCCTCGATTCGAATTCGCATCGTGCCGTCGGGCGCGAATCGCTGCACTACGAAATTGCTCATTTCGTAGTCGGGCTCGTCTGTCGGCGCTGCGCCGGCGCGAGTGGCATCGGGCAGCGGCGTGTTCTTGACCAACCACCAGCTTCCCAAGGCGAGCACACCCATCAGCAACAGCGGCAAGTAGGTCAATGCGGCGTCCAGCAGCCGGGCGCGCCACGGCAGGGTCATTGCCCGGGCGTGAGTCGGCGCATGGAGCGGCGCAGCCACCGGGTTCATGCTTGCGCCATGGATGAAGTGTCCAGTGTGAGCATCGATTCGTTCAGCAGGTCCGCGTAGCGGCCACTGGCGGCGAGCAGGATGTCGCAGCACTCGCGCGCCGCGCCATAGCCCGCGCGCGCCTCGGTGACATGGGTGCAGACCGCCCGGACCTCCGCGTGCGCCTGCGCCGGGGCGCACGAGAACGCAGCGCGCTTGAGCAAGGGAAGGTCGGGCCAATCGTCGCCCATTGCCGCGACTTGGGTCCACGCCAATTTGAGCGCCGCAAGCAGCCGTTCGGCGACGACCAGCTTGTCCTGCGCACCGTAGCTGGCATGCGTGATTCCCAGATCAGCGACGCGTTTGCGAAGCGCCGCCGAGTCGCGGCCGCTGATGATGATGGGCACGATGCCCGCCCGTGCCAGCAACTTAAGACCGTGGCCATCGAGCGTCGAAAACGCCTTGAACTCCTCGCCTCGTTCGCTCAGGTAGATTCGGCCGTCGGTCAACACACCGTCGACATCGAAGATCGCGGCGCGCACGGCTTGGGCCCGCAACAGCAGATCGGGTGCGAAATGCAGCGCCGGTGACAGCATCAGATGACCTTCGCGCGCATCAAGTCGTTTGAATTGAGCGCGCCCACCAGCGCTCCATGTGCGTCGATCACCAACACGCTCGTGATGCGGTGCTGTTCCATCACCGCCGCAGCTTCGACGGCGAGGGAGTCAGCGCGAACCAGCTTCGGGTTCGGGTGCATCACGTGATGCGCGTGCAGCGGCCGCAAGTCAACGCCGCGTTCGATCAGGCGGCGCAAGTCGCCGTCGGTGAAGATGCCGCACACGCCCCGATCGGCGTCGACGACGGCGGTGAAGCCCAGTCCTTTGCCCGTCATCTCGCGCAGCATCGCCGTGAAAGCGGTGTCGGGCCGCACGCATGGCACGGCGTCGCCGCTGCGCATCAGGTCACGCACATGGATCAACAGCTTGCGTCCAAGGGCTCCGCCGGGATGTGAGCGTGCGAAGTCCTCTTCGCGAAAGCCGCGCGCGTCGAGCACCGCGACCGCGAGCGCGTCGCCGAGCGCCATTTGCGCCGTGGTGCTCGCCGTCGGAGCGAGGTTCATCGGGCAGGCCTCCTGATCAACAGCACTCGAGATCACCAGGTCGGCATGCTGGGCAAGCCGGCTCTCCGACCGTCCGGTCATGAGCACGAGCATGACCCCGAGGCGCTTGAGTGCGGGGACAAGTGCCGTCAGTTCGTCGTTCTCGCCGGAGTTTGAGATCGCCAGAACAACGTCGCTTTGCGTCACCATGCCCAGGTCGCCGTGGCTCGCTTCCGCCGCGTGCACGAACATCGCCGGTGTGCCGGTTGAGGCCAACGTGGCGGCGATCTTGCGGCCGACGTGTCCGCTCTTGCCCATGCCCATGACGACGACCCGACCGCGGCATTCCAGCATGGCCTGCGCTGCACGCGCAAAACTCCCACCCTGCCGGGCTTTCAGGCCGAGCAGGGCGTTGGCCTCGATGTCGAAGG
>Ga0315268_10000332_pt1 | contig 55205 bp, 38 predicted proteins | sample C1_top_MG_FD_204535 | JGI IMG/M metagenome (GOLD analysis project Ga0315268, IMG submission 204535) | Sediment microbial communities from Yellowstone Lake, YNP, Wyoming, USA - C1_top | ecosystem: Environmental > Aquatic > Freshwater > Lake > Sediment | place: USA: Wyoming | collected 2017-08-01 | reverse complement strand
GACGCCGTGCACACTCAGCGCCGTAAAAGAGGGCGAGCATACGATCAAACTGACATTGGCGGATTTTGGAGAGTGGGAAGGAAAAGTCACGGTCAAAAAGAAAAAACAAGTGAGCATCTCCCCCATATTAAAGGGCTATCAATATCAAAAAATCGAGACCTACACCTACCCTGGCTACATCGAAGCGAGCGGCGGAATCGATCTCGATCGCAGTCGAAATATCTACTTCACATCTCAAGAACTGGGCGGCGGATACGGCTACGTCAATAAATTTTCCTCGTCAGGCTCCTATATGAGTCGCATTAACACGGGAAGGCATGAATCTCTCCATGGTTTGGCCATTGACACCTCAGGCAGCGAAGATTACTTCATTACGACAGACAGGACTTATTGGAACAGGGTCTTTCGGTTTAAATGGCCCGGACCATATACCATATACTGGGGGGGGACTGGCAGCGGCAACGGAGAGTTCAATGGCCCGGAAGCCGTTGACGTGGACAGCTCGGGCAATATCTATGTGGCCGATCGGCTAAATCATCGCGTTCAGAAATTCAACTCCAGCGGAACGTTCCTTTTAGCCTGGGGAGGCTACGGAAGCGGAAACGGCCAGTTTAAATTCCCTGAAGGGATCGCCGTGGACAGCTCGAACAACGTCTATGTCGCTGATTCGAGCAATGACCGGGTACAGAAATTCACCTCCTCGGGCAGTTTTATCAAGGCCTGGGGGACGACGGGCAGCGGCAACGGACAGTTCGTCAGCCCCGACGCCATCGACGTCAACCCGAATGGCGGGGTATTCGTCATAGACAATAGCGGGATCCAAAAATTTACGACAAACGGTACCTACCTAACGCGGTTCGGAGGCGGGGTGGACCTCGTCGCCGATGACCTGGGCAATGTGTTCACCCTATCGGGGGGGACTATTTCAAAATGGAGCATCACCTCAACCGTTACTGCGGACGCGGCTAACCAGCTCAATTCCCTGAGCCTTACGGGAAACCCCAATGATGCATTCCGACTGTCCGTTCCAGCTCCATCCGGGAGAACGGAAAATTCGACTCTTAAAAGCACTGTCCAACTCGAGCAAAAAGCGCGGCTCAAAGACAAAAAGTAAGAAATCATGAAAGAAAGAACGTTCAAGGTCTACGCTTTTCGTTGGCTGGTCTTGCTGGCCTTTGTCCCGATTGCCTGCATGACCCAGATGTTTTGGATCACGTTTGCCCCGATCACAAGCGCTGCGGCCGAATTCTACCACAAATCCGACCTGATGATCGGCCTGCTGTCGATGAGCTTCATGATCGTCTACATCCTCTTCGCTCTGCCGGCGGCCTGGGCGATCGATACTTGGGGCTTTCGCAAGGCGGTCGGCCTCGGCGCCGTACTGACGGCTGTTTTCGGCCTCACACGTGGGATATTCGGCTCGAGTTTTACCCTCGTTTTTCTTTCCCAAATCGGCCTGGCCGTCGGCCAGCCTTTCGTCATCGGCTCCATCACCAAGATCGCCGCCCGCTGGTTTCCGGTCAAAGAAAGGGCCACGGCTTCAGGACTGGGGACGCTGGCCCTCTACTTGGGCCCCCTGCTGGCAATGCTCCTCACGCCGTTCCTGGTGCTGCGCTTCGGGATCCGCCAGATGCTGCTGGACTATGGTATCGCTGCTGCGGCGGCGGCTATAATCTTTCTTCTTCTTGCCCGCGAGCATCCTCCTACACCGGCCGGAGAGGATGAACGCGTCCTGATGTTCACAGGCCTCAGGTCTATGCTCCGCCAGCGCGACTTTATTTTTCTTCTTATCCTGTTCTTTGTCGGCCTGGGCATGTTTAACGGCGTCTCCACCTGGATTGAAGATATCATCCGTCCGCGGGGCTTCACTATTTCCCAGGCCGGGTTGCTCGGCGGGCTCATGCTCATCGGAGGCATCGTCGGGGCGATTGCCATCCCTTTGATATCGGATACGTTGCGCCGCCGGAAACCGTTCCTCCTTTTGGCCCTCATCGGGCTCATTCCCGGACTCATCGGCATGACTTATTCCAGAGGTTATGGATTGTTGCTCGTTTCGGGCTTTATTTTCGGCTTCTTCCTGCTCAGTGCCGGCCCGATCGGCTTTCAGTATGGGGCCGAAATTACCCGCCCCGCTCCGGAAGGAACCTCCAACAGCCTGTTGATCGGGATGGGACAGATCTCAGGAATTGTCTTCATCTTCGGCATGGATCTGCTTAAATCTCCGGCCACCAAAGCCATGACGACCTCACTCCTCACGCTGGCCGCACTCACAGTCATCACCGTCATTCTGGCCACGTTTCTCCGCGAATCGCCCGTGCACGACGCGGGGCGCTAGGGCGGGGCATATATAATAAATTCATGGTGGCGCAACAAAACTAAATTAGCAACGCATAGGTGACGCTTAGGCCGTCCCCAAGCCCCCGTAGCGGAGGGGGGACCCGTCGGTTTTTCCGACGGGGGGAACCGACGGGACTGGTTCCCCCGGGGTCCGGGGGCAAGGGACGGCTTAAGCTTCACCCGAACGGGCATGTCACTTTAGCGATTTCGTTGATAATTAGATTGTGCCCAGGAATTCCTGCCAGGGTATGGCCGTCAGTGTTTCTGTCGTCGAATGCCCATAGGCGCGGATGATCATCGCCGCTTGAGCCAGCTGCTTGGGATCTTCCGCTTCGACGATATCCACCACATCGAACCGGCCCATCGTGGAATAGCTCTGTTTCCAGACAACGCCGGGGCACTTGGTCTTAATCTTCGCGGCCACTTTTTCGGCAATTTTTTTAAACTCAAAAGGATCACTGAAGGCCTGGGGAGAAATTTGACTGAGGATGATATAGGTCGCCATGCGTCACCTCCTGATGGCTTTGAATCGTCAAAAGACAATTTTCATTTTCTTCTCAGGGCAAAACCATAGCCGAGGCTGACGATCACGGCCCCGGTATGGTTCTTGCCGCTTGTTTCTGGATGGGTTTGAATGTTCGTCAAGCCCATAGAAAAGCGGAAGTCCAGGATCATGTCGCCGGGGCCAAAGGGGGCTTCCAAGCCGACGCCACCCGAAATTCCAGCATTGAGGCGATGGATTTCGCTGCAGATACCTGTATCGCCTTCGAACGAAATGAGCTCGCTCGCGAGAGGGATGCCGGACGGATCGAGATAGAGAAGACTCGAGCCGCTGGTGACGGTCCTGGCCTTGAGACGGATGCCGACATACGGGCCGGCACCGGCAAAGAAGCGAAGCCTTTGTCCATAGGCCAGCTTCACCATCAGCGGAATCTCCAGATAATCCAGGATGGTCTCGTTATGGAAATTGGCGTACAGCGGCACCCCGGGCATCTCCGCGACGGAAACCGGCTGCATCCCGTCCCGTTTTCCACCCTGGGAGGCATAGTTCATTTCCGTGCTCATCGAAAGATGAGTCCCCAGAGCGAAATCGGCGAAAAAGCCGAAATAGGGCCCCAATCTCGAGGTATACCCCTTGCTCTGCTCGGTCGTGCCTCCCCTGATGTTCGGGATGCAGAGACCTCCGTGAACGCCGAGCCGGACTTTCTGGGCAAACAGCGATCCGCCGGCCCCCAAAAGTGTCAGGAGGACAACGATCGCCAATCGCTGCGGCCGCGGCCTACTGAAGAGAGCGACCATCGAGAGATACCCGGATGGCTTCGAACTGTTTTTTTCTTGGCTGTTCATTTTGAAAACCCCCTCCCTCATCATTTTTCTTCTTTCCAAGATTGAAAATCAGGCGAGGACGCCACTCAGCGTCCCCGCCTGTAAGCTGTCTATTTTTTGGGCGGAGAAGGAGGTTCCGGAGGCGGGGTCAGGTTCTTGAAGTTCAGCATGGCATTGAACACGAGGAAGAAAGAGCCGTGGGTTTCATGGCGCCACATCGGGTTGAAACTGAACATAATCACGTGACCGCTGCCCAGCGGTGTATCCACCAGGGCGGGCGTGCTGGCCAACTCTTCGCCGCCGGCCAGGCCGCCGCTGATCAGGAGATCGTTGACAACAGAGGCGAAACGGACGATCGTCTTTGCCCGGACCACCGGAGCGCCGAACCCCCGTCCTTCGGGCTGAGCTCCTTCTTGTTGCATCTTCCGGAATTCGTCGACCGATGCTTTGCCGATATCTCTGGGCCTGCCCTGGGGAATATCGGCGTCGTTAACTCCTCCGCGGCCCGATGGACGTCCCTGAGCGCCGGCTTGGGGGCCAAACATTCCACCGCCGCCACCGCCGCGGCCGCCGAATCCTCCGGCTCCGAATACCGGCGACTGGCTAAAATAGATGCCCAGCGCGTCGTCGTATCCATAGACGATGGGGCTTGCCTTATCGGCAACCTCCGCCTTATAAACGCCGCCGCGCGCCCAGAGATTCGTCGTCGTCCGGATAGAAATCCCGCCGGCCAGGCCGAACTGAATCGGCAACGAGGAGCTGTTGGCCAGGGTGATGAACAGGCCGCCGTCCTTAACGAAATCGCGCAAATGGAGCACGCCTTCAAGCTCGATTCCGCCGCGCATGTCATCCGTGGAATCCTCCACGCCGATATTGGGAGTGAGGGGCGTTTTCTTCCAGGGGATCGGCTTGTCGCCGCTCATTCCTGAAACGGTGCTCAGGGCGTCTCCGGAGGAGGGTCCGAACAGGATCACGTCGTACTTATCGCGAAGCTTGGCGTTGTCGCGAACGGCATGGACCGAGATATATTCGTAAGGGATTTGAAGCTCATCCAGGGCGATGCGCACCCAGCCTTCCGTTTGGGTATTCTGCCAGGTGTGCATGACGGCGATGCGGGGGACGGCGACCTCGTGAACGGGAACATCGGGGACCGCGGGAGCGGCATAAACCGTCAGCCCGTACTGCTTTCCGGCTTCCTCCAACAGGCTCTCAAGGTTGCCGGAGTTCTCGGCAGCTTTAATGATGAAAGCGCCGGCATTGAACTTTTTTCCGCCCGACTCGAAGGCTTTCTCCGCGGCTTTGATTTTCAGGTCTTTGTATTTAAACCGGAACGAGGCGATGGCGTTGTCTGCGTTGTGGTTGAGAAGGAAGGCCTGGGCGCTCCCGCTGCCGAGGCGGGTGAGACCTCCGGGCGCTTTGACGGGGCTTTTGACCAAGGCCATGGGAGAGGCGAGCACGGAGACGTCATCGACGCGCACGGTCTTCACGTTGAAGAGCGGGCCGAGCGTCCAACCGACATCGTCATAGGGACGGGGATCGTTGACGTTGAAATACTGCTTATCCAGGAGCATGTCCGCCATCCGGGAATAGGGCTGGTCCATGCGGACGACATAGCTCCCGGCCGGATACTCGACTTCGCCCACTTTGAACGCCTTATCCGCCTTGTGCACTTCCACTCCTTGGGCCTGAAGGAGCTGAAGGAGGCGCGCCTGTTGCCCCAATCGCGGGTCGCCCGCGGGGAAGATATAGGCGGCCGGGCCTTCGTTGCGAGCCTTAGCCACGGAGCGTTTGCTCTTCAGATAAAAATTCTCCAGGAACCGCTCGTGGTTGCTGGCAATATAGTTCATTCCGATGAGCAAGGCGCTCTGCTGCATATTGACATTATTGCGGATCGACCAGACGGTCGATGCCACGGGAGGATTGGGACGGAACCAAGCCCTGTCGGGGCTGGCGCTGATAATCCGGGTGCTGGCATCCCCCGCCCCCTGTGTTTCGTAGAAGCGGCCGATGGCGTTGTGCCCGTTGGCCGCATAGAAGGCGTAGTTCGGCGCCCAGCCGTCGTAGAACCCGTGCGTCCAGACGCCGGGAACGCCTTCCCGGGTCATGCCGTCGATTTCCTGGTAGGCGAGCTGGTGCCACTCGTCGATGACGATCGGATCGAGCCAGGCGTTATAGGGACCCGTACCCGTGGAAATATAAAGGAACGAGACCGATTCGTGGAGGTCGTGCATGACCTGGGGATGGAAGTCGAGCGCGACTTTCATGATGTACTTCGACAAAGCCAGGGCCAGGCCGATATTGTCGCGGTTGTCGTCATGGGCGACGTACTTGCCCCACCACAACGGGCTCCTCGGCACAGTGGCTTTGGGATCCTTGCGGGGAGCCATGGCCAAGTCGACATATTTGTCCCGGCCGTCGACCTCAAGGATCGGGGTTATCATGACAATCGAATTCTCGCGGATGGTCTTGATGAAGGGTGAGTCATCCACGGCGATCCGATAGGCCAGCTCCATGAGCATCTCGACCGAGCCCGTCTCTCCGGAATGCATGCCGCCCGTGGCCCAGTACATGGGCTTGCCCTGCTTGATCAGAGTCTGGGCAACGGCGTCGGTGATCTTCCTCGGATCTCCCAACTTGGCGGTGATGTCTCGATAGCGGTCAAGGTTCCGGATCGTCGTCTCGTCAGCCACCACGGCCAGGATCCAGTCCCTTCCTTCCTCTGTCTTGCCGACCGTAAAGACTTTGACTCTCGGTGAAGCTTGGGCGAGCGCTCTCAGATATTTATACACGTCTTGGGAATAGCTGAGGATATTCGGAGCTCCGACGATATGGCCCAGGACTTCGAGCGGAGAGGGTACACCTGTCTTATAGGGCAGATAGTTTACATATTTCGTCGAGAAATGAGGATCGGTCGTATATTCCCGGATCTTCTTGGTATATTCCTCGTGGATTTTTTGGGGGAACGCCGGCGAAACAGCGAGCATCAATATCAGGCCGAAGGCCAGAGGCGCCTTGATAGCCCTCGCCCGCCGCACGAGATAAATGATTGTCCGCCGATAGGATGTCATGATCTCCTCCTCTCAAAGACAAAAAAGATGTGAATAATACTTATCACTCGCGCGCAAACTCTGTCAATAGATGGCTGATCGTATAGCCAAAGAGGAAAACCGGCTAGCCGAGCTTCGCGGGATTAAGGACGACGTGCTTGATCCGCTGCCGCCGCCAAGTGTAGGTGATATGGATTTTGCGGTCGCTGGTTTGGATAACAGCGGGATAAGAGTATTCGCCGGGTGAGTTCTCCAGGACGGCGGCTGTTTTCCAAGATTTTCCGTCATCAGAAATTCCGACGACAAGCGGCGTGCGCCCCTGGGCTACAGGATTGTAAACGAGCAGGAACCGGCCGTCCTTGAGGTTCAGTCCGTCGATGCCCGAGTTCGGATTCGGCAGAAACGTGGCGGCCATGGGACTCCACGTTCTGCCGCCGTCCTCCGACCAGCACTCTGTGATCCGACTCTCTCGGCTGCGGCAAAGGAGCTGCAAGCGATTCGCCAAATGGACCAGGATCGTCGGCTGGATAGCGCTAAATTCCTTACCGTCATTGAGCGGCCCGATCGTTGTCCACGTCTGGCCGAGGTCGGCTGTTCGCTCCAGATGAATCTGCCAACCTTTTTGTTCCGTACTGGATGGACAGAGGAGAGTGCCGTCCGGCATCTCCACCGGTTTGTTCTTGATGGGACCAAGTATCCCGTCCGGCAGGCGGCGGGGCTTCTTCCAAATCTTCCCGCCGTCTTCAGAAGTCATGATCATCCCCCACCATTGCGACGGATTCGGACCCACCTTATAGAACATCAGCAGCGGGCCGCGCTTCGATTGAAACAAGACCGGATTCCAACAGGGAAACCGTGTGTTTCTGTCCTCCTGCCGACCATTCGTGATTTCGGCCGGACGGGACCACAATTTTCCATCCCAGCGGGAGCCCCAGATCCCCACATCGGGGTGACCCTCCCGAGTCCCGCCAAACCAAGCCGCGGTCAGCCCGCTTTTGGTCTCAGCTATGGTCGAAGCATGGCAAGAAGAAAAAGGAGCGAGATCGAAAATGAATTCTGCTTTTTCCACGGCGGGCAGCCTGCTTGCGGCGGCGCTTCTCGAATCCCACGCGCCCGCAGTCAGGGCGACGAGGATCGCCACACAAAAAATATTCATTCCAATCCATCCGGCCCGCTTCTTGGGCTAAGGTAGTTCGCCAGCAAGGAAATGTCAAGGGAAGTGGGGGCGACTCGCACGTTAGACCGATCCTTCAAATAGTCAAAAAGTCCTTGACAAATCAGACAATATTCATAAAGATTGTACTGTAAAGTTAGGAGGCTATAATGAAAAAATTTGGTCTGGTTTTGGCGGCTGTCTTATTTCTATCGTTTTCCGCCTTCGCCCAATATGCAACTTTTCCCAAGTTCGAATTCAACATCATGGGCGGATATGGCCTGGCCCAGGCCAAGGGCAACTCCTCGTATTATGATGAATGGAGCTACCAACTTCTCCAATATGTGCATGAGGACACCGTGCTCGACATGAAGGCCGAAAACGCAGTTTATTTTACAGGCGGCCTTTCCTATTTCTTCCACCCCAATTTTGGAATCCAACTTGGCGCCGGCTATTTCTCTTCAAAGATGCCCATTACCGGCACGTTCGATTTCACATACAAGTGGACGGTTTCTTCAACTGTATATAATGAGGGCGCGACCTGGGGAGGCGACCCCAGCGACGGAAAGATTAGCACGATCCCTATTTTCCTGAACCTCGTCGGTAAATTCAGGACGAGTATGATTGATATTTTCGTGACGGCCGGGCCGGCCCTTTATATGAACAGCCTGGAGGCCAACTCTTATATCGGGTTTGGTGATACATACTTTTATAGCTATTACATCTATCCCTACACGTATTACTCTCAATGGGTGGATGCTTTTCAGGTTGATGCAACAATTCCTAAGACGTCTTGGACAGCATTCGGCGGGAACTTCGGACTGGGCTTCGATATCAAAGTCGCACCGAGCGTGGCGATTACCGCGGAGGCCCGCTATTTTCTAATACCCAAGAAAAGCCTCACTTGGGAATGGATGCCGGGAGCCTATGACAGCATCTTCTATGAAAATTTTACGGGATGGGAATATACCGCCGATGATTTCGCCGATTATCAAGCGAAAATGACGACGCTAGAAGTCAATCCTTCATTCTTCAGCGTGGCGATCGGACTCAGAATCAATTTCGGCGCGAAATAGCAATCTCTGAACGTCTGATCGAGGTCCTTAAAGACGGTCGGGGCTAAGCTGTCCCTAGGGCCCTGACCCCGGGAGACCGGTTCGGGCGGACACTCTTGAAAGGAAATCCTTTCCTAGGGGCTTCCTTCCAACGATCGCTTCGCTCGCTGCCTTTCTTCCTCTGTTTTCTGCCTTCGCCTCCGTTTCTGAGGATCCGTATGAGGGGACGTATTGCAATCTCTATCAGATTGCTTCTATAATGCGACCTTGAGCGTGCGGAGGCCCGAATGATTAAACGCCTGCTGATGACCATTCTTCTATCCGGCTCTCTAGCGCTGGCGGCGATCGCTCAGGTTCCCTTCGGCGACTATTTTGAGGACAAAGCCCTGAGGCTCGACTTCTTCCATGTCGGCGACGCCAAAGAAGAAACGATCACCCCCGACCGCATCTTCGAGGAGGCACTTTGGCCCGGATCGCGCAGTCATCTCCTCGACCCCTTCAACAGCCGGCGCTACGGCGGCGGCAGCATTGGTTTCGACTATTGTGTCACGACGGTCGATCATGCGGCGAGCCGGCAGGTGTTCGTCCACGAGTTCGGCCATTCCTTCGCCGGGCTGGCCGACGAATATTACCAGTCCGAAATCGCCTACAACGATTTTTACCCCAAGGGCGTCGAGCCGCTCGAACCGAATATCACGGCGCTCCTGGATCCGGCGAACATCAAATGGAAAGAGCTCCTTTCGCCCGGAATCTCCCTCCCTACCGAATATGGCAAGGAAAAAATCGAAACGCTACAAGCCGAGCGCCGCAAGAATCGGGAAGCGCAGGCCAAGGCCATCGAGCAGGCTAAGCAGAAGGGAACGGGTGAAGCTGAAGTTAAAAAAATTGAAGCGAAATTCCGGGAGGCAGACAAAACTCTGACCCGTCAGATTGAAAACGTGCGCAAGCAATATGAATCTCTCAGCGACAAGGTCGGCGCCTTCGAGGGCGCTAGCTATGCCAGCAAAGGCCTTTTCCGGCCGATGATGTATTGCCTGATGATCTCCAGCCCCAAGAACGAGTTTTGCCTGGTCTGCCAGCGAGCCATTGCCCGGATGATCGATTATTACGCGCCAGTCCCTGGATCGAAAGGCCTCCGATGAAGCGCATCGAAAGTTTTCCTCACCGAAATCGGTTTCCTCGGGCCCTGTGCGCGGCTTCGTTCCTCGGCCTTCTCGTCGCGATTCCGGCGGAGCCTCCGAGGGACCAAACAGAAAAGCTCGTTACCCCCGCCGCCAGCCGGACATACCTTCCCGTCAACCAAGTGGTCACCCCGGTGGGAATTCAAGTGGAACTGCCCGGATTAAGGCCGCAGGTATTGGCCCTCAGCCCGGATGGGCGGCTGCTCGTCGCCTCCGGGAAGACGCATGAACTGGTGGTCGTCGACCCGGAGGCTGGCAAGATTCTTCAACGTGTGCCACTCCCTCCCGAGCCTCCGAGCGCAAAAAACCCCCCGGTTCCTTCAGAAAATATCCTGAAGCCCGATGACAAGGGCCAGGCGAGTTATACGGGCCTGGCATTTTCTCCGGATGGCAAAAAGCTTTATCTCAGCAATGTCAACGGAAGCATCAAGGTATTCGGGGTCGATGCGGCCGGAAAAATCTCGGGGTTGTTCTCCATACCCCTGCCTCCCGCTGATGCACCCCGCCGCAAAGAAGAGATCCCAGCTGGGATAGCGGTGTCTCGCGATGGCTCGCGGCTGTACGTCGCGCTGAACCTCTCCAACCGGCTGGCCGAGCTCGACGCCGCCACAGGAAAGGTTCTCCGTCTATTCGACGTCGGCGTCGCGCCCTATAACGTGGCCCTCATCGGAAAAAAGGTCTACGTTAGCAATTGGGGTGGCCGCCGCCCGAAGTCCGGCGATGTCACGGGGCCGGCGGGCCGCGGCACGTTGGTCAAAGTCGATCCGGCGACTTACATCGCCAATGAAGGCTCGGTGAGCGTCATCGATCTCACATCCGGCCGTGCTCAGGCCGAGATCCTCCTCCATCTCCATTCTTCGGCGCTGGCCGTAGCGCCCAACGGGCGGTTCGTCGTCTGCGCGAACGCCGCGAGTGACAACCTCAGCGTGATCGACGTGCGCAAAGATGCCGTTGTTGAAACCATCTGGGTCAAGCCCAGCCCGGCCGACCTCTTCGGGGCGTCGCCGAACGCCTTGGCCTTCGACAAACAAGGAAAGTTCCTTTATGCGGCTAACGGCACACAGAATGCAATCGCCGTCATCCGCTTCCGACCCCAGCGCCGCGCCTCCCAGCTTTTAGGATTGATCCCGGTGGGCTGGTTTCCGGGAGCCGTTATTCACCATTCCCGGCTAAACCGGTTATGCGTGGCGAATATCAAAGGCATCGAAACAACGAAAGGCCAAGACCGGAAGAGCGGCGGCATGGGATTCAATTCTCATCAGTACCATGGCTCTCTTTCTTTAGTGGCCGTTCCTAAGACTTCCCAATTGTCCCAGATGTCAAAGATCGTCTGGGACAACTACCATCGAGAACGAATCGCCCAAACGTTTCTCCCTCCCCGGCCTCATCAGCCTCCCCGACCCGTTCCCGAGCGCATCGGCGAACCGAGCGTGTTCAAACATGTCATTTATATCATCAAGGAGAACCGGACCTATGACCAGGTGTTGGGCGACCTGCCCCAGGGAAACGGCGATCCCTCCCTCTGCATTTTCGGCGAGCGCGTTACGCCGAACCAGCATCATCTAGCCAGGGAATTTGTGCTGCTCGACAACATGTTTTGCAGCGCCATTCTCAGCGCCGACGGGCATCAATGGTCGATGTCCGGCTTCGGCACGGATTACCTCGAAAAATCATTTGCGGGATGGCCAAGAAGCTATCCGGACGGAATGGGACAGGACGAGATCGACGCCCTGGCCTACGCTCCGACGGGATTCATCTGGGACAACGCCCTTCGCCACGGAAAAACGCTCCGGGATTACGGCGAGTTCGCCATGCCGGCCGTCCGCTGGTCCAATCCAAAGCGCAAGGGCGAACCCGATTGGACCGCCTGCTGGCGCGAATTCAAACATCCGACTGGAGAAGTGGTCTTCGGGAGCGAACCGGCGATTGAGTCCCTGAGACCTTATTTAGCTTCCAAAACGGTCGGCTGGAACATGAATGTGCCCGATCAATTCCGCGCCGGCTATTTCATCCAGGAGCTCGGGGAATTTGAAAAACTCGGCCGCTTTCCCGACCTGGTCCTGTTCTGCCTGCCGGACGACCATACCAGCGGAACGTCGGAAGGAGCGCCGACCCCGGCCGCCCAGGTGGCGGACAACGACTTGGCCTTCGGCCGGATCGTCGAGGCGGTCAGCCGCAGTCGGTTCTGGAAGGAGACCGTGATTTTCGCGATTGAAGACGATCCTCAGGACGGATGGGATCACGTCACAGGTTATCGGACAACCGCTTATATGATCAGCCCGTACACCAAGCGCCGCCAGGTCGTCAAAACGGCCTACAGCACGATCAGCCTGCTCCGAACGATCGAGCAGATTCTCGGGCTTCCGCCGATGAATCAATTTGATGCCGCGGTGGAGCCGATGTTTGATGGCTTCAGCCAAACGCCGGATTTCACGCCCTTCCGCGCCCTGCCGAACCGCGTGCCGCTCGACCAGATGAATCCCCCTAAAAAAAAGATCGCCGATCCGCTGCTTCGCAGGCAGGCGGCTCTCTCTCTCCGTTTAAATTTCAAGAGGGTGGATGCCTGTCCGGAAGATGTCCTGAATCGGATCCTCTGGCATGCCGTCAAAGGAAGCGCCGTACCGTACCCCGAGTGGGCCGTTTCCGTGGGCGCGGGGAAGATGGACGACTAGGGAGCGACTTACCGCTTCTCGTAAGAGTCCACAATCGACTGGTAGACGAGCGCCCGGAATTTGCCATGAAGGTCGCTGTCGCCGGCGGGCAGCAGCTGCGTCATGAGGACCGCGACGATCTGTTCGGCAGGATCGACCCAATAGGTCGTATGATAGGCGCCTCCCCAACCGAAGGCACTGATCGATCCCGGCTGGCCGGAAAAGCCGAGCCGCTCCGTGATCCAGAATCCCAAACCGAATCCTTGGGAACCGTAGAGACTGCCGATGTGGTTGACCGTCATGAGCTCCACGGATTTCGGGCTGAGGACGCGCGCGCCCAGGAGCTCTCCTCCGTTCTGAAGCATGAGGAGAAAGCGGGCATAATCCTCGGCGGTTGAGAGGAGCCCCGCACCGCCGGAATAACAGGCTCTGGGACCCTTGACGTAAAAATTGTCCCGGCCGTCCTCCATGAGTTTGAGGCCGCCCTTCTCGCCTGTCCCATAAACGGAAGCAAAACGGCTTATCTTATCCTCGGGCAGAAAAAAATGAGTGTCCGCCATGCCCAGGGGAACGGTGATTTTTTTGGCCATGAACTCGGCCAGGCTCATTCCTGAGACGCGCTCGACCAGGTAGCCGAGGATGTCCGTGTTGTAGCCATAAACGAATTTCTCGCCTGGCTGGGCATCAAAGGGAAGCGTGGCCAGTTTCTTGATGACGTCCCCGACGGGCATGGGCTTGTCCGCAAGGAACCAGCCGTGTATGCCGGCCGCCAGATATTCCTCTCTCGCGGGGCCGTCTCCATAGGAAATCCCTGCCGTATGGGTAAGGAGGTCTCGAATGGTCATAGGCCGCCTGGCAGGGACGGTCGTATAGCCCTTGGCATCCTTGTCCGCAGCCTGGACGGCAACGCGAGGCGCCGCGAACTCGGGGATATATTTCGAAACGGGATCGTCGAGAAGCAGGCGGCCTTCCTCTTCGAGTATCATCACGGCTACACTCGTGACGGCTTTTGTCTGCGAAGCGATACGAAAAATCGCGTTGGCGGGCATCGGGATGCCTTGGGCCAAGTCGAGCTTGCCGAAAGGCTTGAAATAGACAACCCGACCTTTTCGGGCGACGAGAGTCACCATCCCGGCGACCTTTCCCTGGTCGGCATATTCCTGCATGACCCGGCTAAGCCGCTCCAGGCGCTCCGTCGACATGCCAACCTCTGCGGGCTTGGCCGTGGGAAGGGAGGCGGCCTGGAGGAGCGCAGCGGCGGCAAAACAAGCGGCCGCCGCTAGGGCGGACTTGCGGAACGAGGATAAGAGAGCATTTTTACGCATAGACGTTTATCCTTTTATCATCAGCCTATGAAATCGAATGTGCCCGGCGTTTATTTATTCGCGGCTAGCTGGAGATCCAGCCAGAAGTCATATTTTTTGGGTCCGCCTCCGGGCGAGCCGAGATTCGGCTGGTCGCCTCCGCGGCCGCCCAAACCCTCGGCGGATTGGGACATATCGATGACAGAGGGATTCCCTCGGCCTCCCATACGAGCGGCAGCGGCCTTCCTCATCTCCTCGGTCATTCCTCCCCACTCAAAGCCGATTTTGATCTCCGGAGGGATCGCGGCACCGGCTGCGGCCAGATCGGTTAGAGGGATTTTGAACTCATAGGTCCAAAGGTTCTCGACCTGCCTGGCTTTGAATTGGGGGCTCTCTGCAAAGGGGCGGGTAGGAGCCTGGGGCAAAGGCTCTTTGTCTTTGACGATGGGTTCCCAATCATAGAGATAAAAGAGCTTTTGGCTGCTCAGGCTCGCCCGATCTTGGTCTGTGACGGTCTCGCCTCTTTTTTCCATGATGGCAATGACTTGGTCTCCGGTGACTTTTCTTCTCAAGAATCGAATCCCGTGATCAGTCTTTTTCTTGCCTTCCGCATTAAAATAGATGTGGATTCCCGTGGTCTCAATACTGCTCAGATACTTAGGGTCCTTGAAGTTCATCAGGACATACAAGAAGCTTCCATCGTTCAGAAAGGCATAATCCACTTTGACGCCTTTCTCGGTTTGGAAAGCCGCTTCCTTCCAATCGGCGCTGCCGCCATCGATCGTCGGGGGAGTCGCCGTCCAACCGCTCTTGACGACGACCTTCGAAAAACCCCAGCCCCAAACGAGACAGGCTGCGATCAAGACCAGCGCCCAGGTGCGGATGTTTTTATGGTTCATGACGACCTCCATATTCGAAGAAAATCCATCTTTCTATCATACCTCATTTTGCTACGCAATACAAAATACCGATGCCGAGTCCTTGACAACCTGTCCAAGAGTATTTAAGAATTACACTCTGCGTGCGAGGAGCGCTATGAGAAAAATATGGGCAAGCCTGGCCTTCGTCCTCATCGCGGCGACCCTGGCCTTTCCACAGAAGGTTTCCTTCCAATTGACGGGAGGGTTCGTCTGGGTCAACGGCGACGATTACAACAAGGGCGTCGCCGGCGAAAATCGCCATCTTCAAGACATGGCCATCAGCCTGTCCGGGGCGTACAAGGAATTGTCCGGGGGGCTGAAATTCGCGGTCGAGGTCATGAACTATCTGAGTCCCAACTTCGTCATCGGCCTGGGCGGCGCTTACTTCCGTACAAGCACGGTCAGCCGAGTGACAAGCAGGGAGTCGCTTGGGGATACCTCGATCGACATTGAATCCACATACACGGCCAGAGTCTCCGTCATCCCCTTCTTCTTGAACCTCCATTATCTAGCTCGCCTCGGCCCTCATTGGAAACTGGATGTCTTTGTCGGTCCGGCCTTCGACATCGTCCAATTCAATTTCGAAAACCCTATCCTGACTCCGGCACTATCCACTTCGGAGACCGAGACATTCACGGCCAGCATCACAACGCTCGGCCTTCAAGGAGGGCTGGGCTTGAACTATGATATCTCGCCGGCCATCAGCCTGGTTCTCAACGGATTTTATCGATATGGAAAAGTCTCGAACATCATGGGCAACTGGGCGGACAGCGTCACCACTCCGGCCGGGACGACGATCAAGAGCAATGCCGAGTATTACATTTGGGCCTACAATGATGGGTCTTACCCTCAGATTGGCTTCTATGATTCCAATGGACCCGGCGGCGCTTCGGTGAGCGGCGCCAGAAAAGCGGATATTAATATCTCCGGCCTGACGCTCCTCGCCGGAGTGAAATTCAGCATTTGACGCGGCATAATTCGAAATCTTCTTTTAACGGAATTCTGAATTCTTTCGACGGCTCAGATATTTCAGCCGTTTGACCGCTCAACCGCTTTTACTTTTCCGGCCCGGGACCGCAAGAGCAGATAATAGACGGTCGGAGTCGCGATGAGGGAAAGCAGCACGGAAATACAGAGAGAGCCGATGACGGCAATGGCCAGCGGCTTGAGCATATCGGCCCCGGAGCCGATTCCATAGGCCAAAGGCAGCATCCCCAGGGCCGCGGCCAGGGATGTCATCAAGACGGGTCTCAGACGGCGACGGCCCGAGCGGACCAACGCTTCCTCAAGGCCGAGTCCCTGAGCCCTTAGGACTTTAACAAAATCGAGCATGAGGATGCCGTTCTTGGCCACGATCCCGATGCCGATGATAGCCCCGAGAAGCGAGACCACGTTCAACGACGTCCCGGTGATCCACAGCGCCAAAACCGTCCCGAACATAGCCAGGACAGCCCCGAAGACGATAGATACCGGCTCAAAAAACGAGCCGAATTCCAAAAGCATAACGGTGAAAACGAGAAAAATGGCCATGAGAAGGACGAACATCAAGTTGCGGAAAGACTCCTGCTGCTGTTCGTAGAGCCCACCGAATTCGATGGTCCCGGGCGGGATGGACGTATCCTTGCTCAGCGTGTCGCGGATTTCGGCCATGGCGCTCCCCATATCGCGGCCCTCAAGCCTGGCCGTGACGGCCACGTCTTGCCGTGAGTCTTCGCGCCGGAGTTCCAGCTGTCCCGGCTCCTCGACGACATCCACGACTTGCGAAAGCTTGACCAGTCCTCCTTCGGGCGTTCGTATCGGCAATTCCCGAAGGTTCGTCAGGCGGTCGATTTGCGATGGATCGACCTTGACCCTGATCTCGACCAGCCGGTCCCCTTCCAGCACCGAGGATGCCGTCCGGCCCAGCATCGCCGTGTTTACGGCCGCGGCCAAGTCATCCGCGCTCAGGCCGAATCGCCGTGCGTCCAGCGAGCGCGGGCGCAGGCTGATCGTCGGTCCCGTATAGACCAGTCCGTGGAACGTGTCCACGACGCCCTGAATTTTTTTGATCCGTTCTTCGACATCGGGCGCCTTTTTCTCGAGCCAAGCTTGGCTGGTCGAAAACAACTTCACTTCGATGGGCTGGGGCGCCCACATCAAATCGCCGATCAAGTCGCCCAGGATCCCGGGAAACTCCCAAGTCAGCCCTGGCAGTTCGGTGTTAAATCTGCGCCGGAGCTCGGAGATCACGTCCGCGGTTTTTCGTTTGCGGCCGGTTTTGAGCTTGACCAGGAAATCCCCCGTGTTCGGCTCGGCGATGGACAACGCCAGCCGGGCGCCGGTGCGGCGCGAATAGCTTTCCAGTTCTGGAATCGTCCGCAAAATTTTTTCCGCTTGTAAAAGTTGGCGGTGCGTCTCGGCCAGGCTCGTCCCCGGCGGCGTGAAATAGTCGATGACGAACCCGCCCTCGTCCATCGGCGGCAGGAATTCGCTGTCGAGACGGCCGTAGAGAAAGATGCCCGCTAAAACCACGAGGCCGCAGGCGCCCAGGGTGAGCCAGCGATGCTCGAGCGCCGGACGAACGGCGGTTTCATAGATCCGGATGACGCGGCGGAGCAGAAAGCCTCCCTGCTCAGCCTGCGGTCGGGGCTGGTCCCCCTTGCGGAGACGCATGAACCAGGCCGCCAGCGACGGGGTCAAGGTGACGGCAAGGATTAGGGACGTCAGCAACGAAACCACCATGGTCATGGCCAAAGCGCGGAAGAAGACTCCGGTGATGCCATCGAGAAAAGCCAGGGGAATGAACACGACGACCGGCGTCAGGGTGGAGCCGACCAGCGGCCGAAAAATTTCGCCGATGCCCTCCTGGACGGCTTCGAGTCGGCTCATGCCCGTCATCAATTTGGTGTAGATTGCCTCGACGACGACGATGGCGTCGTCGATGACCAAGCCGATAGCCGCGGCGATGCCTCCCAAGGTCATCAGATTGAAGGTGAGCCCGCTGATTTTCATGGACAGGAGCGTGACCAGCACGGTGACCGGGATGACCATCGTCGCCACAAGCGTCGTCCCCCAATTTTTTAAGAAGAAAAACAGGATGAACACGGACAGGATCAACCCGAAGACAATGGCCTCCCAAACGCTCGCCACAGAAGCACGAACGATTTCCGATTGGTCATAGAAAAAGGCAAGCTTCATGTCGGGAGGAAGTTCTTCTTTTAGCTCTCTCAATTGCCTTTTGAGAGTCTGGGCGATGTCCAAGGTACTTCCGTCGGGCTGGCTGCGAACATTGAGCAGGACTGCAGCTTCGCCATCGGCTGTGACGACATTAAAGACAGGCTCCGGTCCCCGCAAGACTTTAGCGAAATCCCGGACACGAACAGGATGTCCCCCGACGTAGGTGACGACGAAGTTTTCGATGTCTGGGATCGAATGCACGCGGCCGTCGACCACGGTCAGATAGAGCGTATGGTTCTCCTCGTGCATGCCGGCCGACGCCACGAAATTGTTGTTGTTCAGGGCATCGGTGACCTGGGACAACGTCAGATTGGCTGCTGTGAGCTGGAGGGGATCAACGACGATGTGAAATTCCGGAGTCCGGCCGCCGACAAGGTCCACGCGGGCCACTCCAGGAATCCGAAGAAAGCGCAGTTTGAGGTTATAGCGCGCCGTCTCCCAGAGCTCTGTGATTCCGCGCATTTTGCTCGTGAGGCTGACGCCGATGATAGGAAAGGCTGAAAAGGTCAGCCGGAAGACCGTGGTCTCCGTCGTCGCCGGCAGCGTGCTCCGGATCTGCGAAAGCCGGCTGAGGACAAAGAGCTCGGATTCGATCATTTCGACTTTCCAGGTGAAAAAAACGCTGATCTCCGCCGAGCCGCGTCCCGTGAATGAGCGGACTGTGACCACGCCCCGGATGTCCTTCATCGCCTCTTCGATGGGACGGGTGATGGTCGCCATCATTTCGTCGGCAGGCATGACCCCGTTGTCCGCAAGAATGACGACACGTGGAAAATTCGTTTGAGGGAAAACCGACGAAGAGATGTTCAGGGCCGAATAAATGCCGGCCAGGCACAGGGCGATGCAGATGAAGGCGATCGAGAGTGCATGTTGCGTGGCGAACCGACCGAGGGCGGATTTTTTGTCCATGCGTCTAACGGATAATATGGATTTTTGTCTCGCCCGGAACGGCATATGCGTCTTCGGTGACGATAGCCAGGCCCTCTTTGAGCCCCTCTCCCGCCACTTCGACAAGGCCACCCTCCCGGAGGCCGAGCTTGACGGCTTTCCGGACGGCCTTGTCACCTTCGACAAGCACGATAGCTCCTGTTTCGCTCCCGACAGAATCCGCGATCGTTGCGACTTCCGGGACAGCCAGACAATTGGCGTGTTCCTCGCAGACGATCCGGACGTTCAAGAACTGGCCTGGATGGAATCTGCCGCCAGCCGGGATCGAAATCCGGACCGGGAGTGTATCAGTTTTATCGTCAATTTTCGAACCGATAAAGACCACTGCGCCTTTCGCGGCACCGCCTTCAAAAAGCACCGGTTGCCCAACTTTGAGCGAGGACGCCTCGCGGCTGGGAACATTTACGGATGCCACAACGCGGTCGAGGTCGATGATTGTGGCCAGCACCGTGTTAAGCTCCACCGCTTCGCCGGGCTTGGTGTTGATCTTGACTATGGTCCCGGCCAGCGGAGCTTGGACCTTGAGAAGGGCGAGATCGGTCTCGGCAGCGGCGAGCTCGCTGCGGGCCGTGTTGAGCTGCTGTTCGGCTTCTAGATAGCTCTTCTTGGACGTCCCCTCGACGGGAAGCAGCTTCTTTTGTCTCTCAAAATTTTCCTCCGCAAAGGCCAGGCCTTTTTTCGCCTTCTCGTAAGTGACATCGGCGACCCGGCTATCGAGCCGGAAGAGGACGGTTCCTTTGGCCACGAACTGGCCTTCATGACAATCGATATGGGCGACGATGCCCGAGACGGGGCAAGCAACTTCGGCGGCGGCGGGAATCCGGCCAAGTCCGGCAGGCTCAGGCTCGACAACGCCATAAGCCATGACATACCGATGCAGCGTTGCCCGTGAGATCTTGCCCACATGGACGGCCATGTCCGCGGCCACTTCCTCGTTTTCTTCGCTGGCTTTCGTCTTGGAAAGTCTCACAACAACCACAACGGCCAGGGCTGCGGCCGCCAAAATGATCAGACCGATCCCAATCCTGCGTTTATTCATCCCTTCGCTCCTTGGCCTGTCCGGAGGTCCTTAGAGGCGTTTTCAGATACCATTCTTTGAGATCCAACGGGGTTTGCATGGCATTTTCCATCTCTCCGATCGCCTGTTGGGCTTTAACGAGGGCGTCCAGTCGGGCGAGTGCGCTCGTGGCGGCTTCCAACTGAATTCCCAGGAGTTCAAGCTTGGAGACATCTCCGAACTCGTACCGAGCTCTGGCGGTCGCTTCCTGCTTGTGAAGATTGTCCAGAAGGTCGGCGGCGGCTTTGGCCTTCTCCACCGCGGAGCGGCAAGCCGCTGTAGCCGTTTCGATTTCACTGATCACCTTTGCCTGTAGGGCGAGGAATTTCGCCGCAGACTCCGCGCGCCGCGCTTCGGCTTCGGCGATCGGACCCTTGTTCCGGCTTAAAAGCGGCAGAATCAGAGACAATCCGAGCGTCCATTTATTGTCCGTCTGGTCGAGCTGGTAATCGGGGCCAAGGTTGAGATCGGGGTACTGCTTGGCAATTTCGAGACGCAGGGCGGACTGGACCGCCTCATATTCGGACAGGGCACTGAGGATATCTGCGCGGTTGACAAGGGCCCGGCGACGGATCTCATTTGAAGGAAGATCGGACCGCATCTGACCGAGTTCATTGAACGAAATCGAAGCGCCTTCCAGGGCTATGACCGGGACGCCGAGGGCGTCGGCAAGACGGATCTCTGCGGCAACGCTCTGGTTGGCGGCATCGATGGCTGCCAGCCGGCTGCTGTCGAGGGCGATACGAGCTTGGGTGACCTCAACCGCAGACACTTCTCCGACGGCGAGTTGAGCTTCGAGAATCCGCACAATATCAACCTGAATCGATTGCTGCCGCTTGAGGAGCAATTCTGTTTCCCGGGCGGCATAGAGATCGAGGAACGCCTGGCGAAGACGGCTTCGGACCACCCAGGCCACGGAAAAGATGTTCAGGCGCGCGGCTTCGGAAAGCTGCCGGGCTTCTGAGATCCGATAGCCGCGTTTGCCGGCGGTCTCGATCGGAATCTCAAGGGCCGCCTCCGGAATCCAGGGCGTGACTTCTGAAACCGGTGTTGTGCTGTTATACCCCATTAAGACGCCGGCCGCGGGATTTGGACGCTCCCCCGCCGTGATCCGACCTGCTTGAGCGACACCCCATTGGGCCCGCGCGATGTCCAGATCGGGATGATAGAAGAAGGCGGCCAGGGTGAGGCTGTGCAGGTCCCAGAGTGGCGGCGGCCAGGCCTTCAATCCTTGGTTTTTAAGGAGGAAATCCCGCAGCTCCGGGGCATCGAGCCGGCGGGCCTCGAAATCATCCAGGACCTTGGAGGCGACGATCGGTTTCGGCTGAAACCGTATACAGCCGGCTCCGAGGAGGATGATGGCACAGAGATAAAGAACTTCGAGAAAGCGCTTCATTTTCGCGCCGAGGTCGGGCATTTGATGTCCTTAGAGTATCTTAATCATCTTATCCGTCAGGCTTATGCCTGAAATCGAGCGTTCCATTATATCCCTAGGAATAGTTTTTCGTAAATACAAACTTCATCGTGCTATTGGACGTCTTAAAAGTAGGACGGCCGGATTGCGCGGAGAGAGGACCACCGGCCTAAGCTCCGGCTGCGTTTCATGAGGTCAACAACTCTGTCCTCGTCGACCTCGACGCCCAGACCGGGACCTTGGGGCACATCCGCGAAGCCGTTTTCAACGCGGAGAGGTTTTTTGAGCACATCAGCCGTCAAGAACTGAGGTCCGTTGAGGGCCGCGGGCTTATCGAGGCCGAAGCTTCCGAAGAGGCCGAGTGCCGCCGCCAGGGAGATGTCAGGATCCGTCAGACCGCTGCCCAGCCAGAGGAGGCCGTGCTCAAGGCAGATTTCGATCTGGCGTCTGGCTGACTCCAGGCCGCCGCACCGCGCATGTTTTATCGAGATGCCATCCAGCATCTTGAGCTTGATGAACTCCTCGAGGTCCACGGCCGATACGACCCCTTCGTCCATAAGGATGGGCAGAGCGGCTTGTTTTTTGAGCGCCTGGTAGCCGCTGATGCGGTTCGGCCGGAGAGGCGACTCAAGCGCGTTGACCCCTGCGTCGGCCAGCCGCGGCGCAACCCGCAGAGCCGTATCGATATCGTAGCCGCCGTTGGCATCGGCCCAGAGGAAGGATTCCGGAGCCAAACGGCGGACTTCGCGGGCAAGCCCTATATCGAAATCCGCATCCGGAGCGATCTTGATATTGAAGTTCCGATACCCGCGCTTTTGTCCCTCCTCGACGATGGGGCCGATCTCGTCGAGCTTTTTCACATTGACCGTCCAGCTTAGAGTGATCCGTCCGCCGGAAGGCCGGCCCCACATCCGAGCCAAGGACTGGCCGCAGAGTTTTCCCGAAAGATCGTGCAAGGCCAGATCGACCCCTGCGCGGCTGATGGGCATGCCGGTCGTAAATCCCGGGGCCAGGGCTTGATCCATTGCCGCGTGGGCGCCCTCGATGTCGACCGGATCTCGGCCCACGAGCGCGGGGGCATAATAATCGCGGATCGCAACCACCGCGGTCTCCGGTGTCTCATAGCTCCACTGGGGGATCGGCACGGCCTGTCCCCAGCCGATGGTTCCGTTATCTGCAGTGATTTTGACGATAACCGCAGGGCGGCCGGATGGGCGGCCCGGATTGGAGAAAAATTTGAAATACCCGGCAACCGGATAGCGTACCGGAAACACATCGATGCGGACAATTTTTCTCTTTGACGGCAGCCCGGAATAAAACGGACGGGATAGCCCCAGCGCCAGCGGGACTCCCGAAATTGTCCGCAGAAACTGCCGCCGCTTCATCGCCGTCATTTGCCTTCAAGGTATTGCCGATATCGTTCCGCGACCCGGCCGGACTTCACATCGCCTCGATGGACGAGCACGCCTACGCGCTGAATGATCGAATCGCCCTTTTTTAGAGTGAAAGGTTTGCCGCTCCGGTCGTCGGGGCGCCGCGGCCCGAAGCACCCGTACTCGCGCGTCAGCCAGCGGTGCTCCTGGCCGTCGGGCCACTGGAAGACCGCCACGCCGGCGGACTCGGAATCCACGGTATTTGAGTAATCAATCCACAGGGCCGCCTTCAGGTTGGTCGCCTCCTGGCCGATGGCTCCGGTGTCTGCGGCAATCCGTCCGCCTTTCTCACCGCTCCACTGCGTCTGAAGGCGAAGGTAAGGCCAGGCATAATGCACGTTATCACTGATGAAATCGACATCACCTGCAGTCGCTATCAACGTGAACGTGAGATCCAAAAGGTATTCGCCATTCCCCAAAGCGTAGACGATTGCGTGCCGCCTTTCCTCCAAGATTGGCTGCCGGCCGTCCATCTCCCAAACAAGCGAGGCGTCAATGACCGCCCGGTTGTCCCGGCTCTCAAGACGGGTGAACTCGAGATGCCTAATATGGTCGCGAAAAGGAGGCCCATAAGTCTTGGGCGCCGTTTCCTTTCCCGTGTACAAGGCGTTATAAAGACTGACATCTCGTCCGCCGTTCAACCTGACAGTGTCCGCAAACCAAAATGAGCGATGATGCGGATACGGCTCGGTCTGCTGGACAAGCATGTTTCTGCCGGAAGGGCTGTTCATTGGCCAATAATGCGGCAAATCGAGATCCTCCGCATACTGATAGACCAAAGCTTCCCGGCCGTCGATAACGACTTGGAGCCGACCGGCCGTATCATCGCGGCGCAACTCGATCTCGGACGGGCCCCTCACGCCCGGGGCGGCAAGCGCCGCGCCGAGGCAGCCGATGAGGACAATTTGACGGATCATATCGCCCGAACACTCCTTCAAACGACCCATGGCTCACGATGGGGAAAATCGAGCCATCGATTGGCTTCCTCATCGCCGACGAACCGTTCGGACTGGGGATCCCATTTCAATTTTCGGCCGAGTTTCATGGCAATATGCGTGATCAGGCAGACGGTATTCGAGCGATGGCCGACTTCCACGGACGCCACCGGCTCCTTCCGGCTGCGCATGCACTCCAGGAAATTCTTCATATGATTTGTGCTCCGATAAAGCCTGATTTCCCCTTCGCCGGCCTCCTGCCTGAGTATCTCCCGGTCGGAGGCTTGGATCTCGGTGCGAGTGACAAAGATCCAGCCCCGGTCGCCCTCGAAACGGACACCGGCGGGATCGCCCGAATCCATGACCAGGCGGACGCCGTTGGCGTAAAGCGCTTCGGCGTGGAAAGTCGTGTGCACATCAAACAATCCCCGGTCCGGGAATTCGCCCTTGGCTTCAAGCTCGACGGGGCCGCTCTCGTCCGTCCCATTGCCCCATTGGGCAATATCGTTCATGTGCGACCCCCAGCCCGTGATCATGCCCCGGCAATACGGCTCGATCTGGAGCCACCCGGGCCGGTCGTAGCCGACCTGGGGGTGGACGCGGTCCTCGGTAAAAGGCGCCTCCGGGGCGGGGCCTAACCAAAAGCTGTAATCGAGATACTTGGGGACGGGCATCGGCCGGGGATCGCCGGTGCCCTGATCCTGGGGCAACCAGACCCGGATCGTCACGAGCTTCCCGATCCTCTGATTGCGCGTCAGTTCACAAGCCATGAGGAAATAGACAGACGAGCGCTGTTGGGATCCAACCTCAAGGATGCGGTTGTTCCGGCGAACGGCTTCAACGAGCTTTCTTCCTTCGGCGATCGTATAGGTCAATGGTTTTTCCAGGTAGATATCCTTGCCGGCATCGGCCGCGGCGATGGCAATCGGCGCGTGCCAATGGTCGGGTGTGACGATCAGCACGCCGTCGATATCCTTGCGGGCCAGCAGCTCACGAAAATCGGCAAAGGCATCACATCCTTTGTAACCGTCTTTTTCCAGCTCCTTGGCATAGATTCTGTCCACCAGCCATTGGGCATTTTCTCGACGGTGGGCATCGATGTCACACACGGCCGTGACCCGCGCGCCCGTTTCTAGACCCCGATAGATGAGCTCTTGCAGATCACCCCGGCCCTGCCGGCCCACGCCGATACAGCCCAGACTCATCGTATCGCTGGGAGCAGTTTGACCAAATAACACCCGCGCCGGGATCATCCCCGAAGCAATGGTCGCTCCGGCCGCGGCCTTCAGAAAATTGCGGCGCGTTATACCATTCCCTAGCTTCAATCGAGTCATATTTTTTTCTCCTGGCGGTATTCGGATCCATCCGGGTTCCGCTTGTAAATCTTCATGATCCCGGAATCCCGGCTCATATTCTGAACCTATCATTTGGAATTCTCTATGTCAATGCCGCTCTGGCTGAGGAAGCCTAGCCATCCTTGGCCTGACCATGTCCAAAGACCAGTCTTGGGGGCGACAGCTTAGGTGAGTCTTGATTTATGCCCGGCCGGAGAATAAGATTGACACACTTAGAAGGAGTGAAGGCACGAGTATGATTGATCAAGATGCAACTCCGGCCTCCCTCCGCGCCCCATCGACGAGGTCCTTTCCGCTTCTGCTGGCTCTATTCGCGGGCAGCGGCTGTGCCGCCCTGATCTACGAAATCGTCTGGCTCCAGCTGCTACAGCTGGTGATCGGTTCGACCGCGGTTTCCCTGGCTGTTTTATTGGGAACATACATGGGCGGGATGTGTCTGGGCAGCCTTGCCCTGCCGCGCTTCATTTCGGCGCGGCGGCACCCCCTGCGCGTCTACGCTTCGATCGAGCTGGGAATAGGTGTGATTGGTATTCTGGTTTTGTCTGGAATGCCGCTCGTCGTCCGCATTTATACGTCCAACGCAGGCCACGGCTTTGTGGGCATTCTTCTCCGTGGAGCGGTGAGCGCCGTCTGTTTGCTTCCGCCTACAATCCTGATGGGCGCGACGCTCCCGGCTGTCGCCAGGTGGGTCGAGACAACGCCCCAGGGAGTCTCTTGGCTGGGATTTTTATACGGGACAAACACGGCCGGGGCCGTAGTTGGTTGCTTGCTGGCCGGATTCTATTTGCTGAGGGTCCACGATATGGCCACGGCCACCTATGTCGCAGTTACGATCAACGGAATCGTGGCAGCGCTCGGCCTCTGGCTTTCCTTCCGATCCCCATACCTCGCGCCGTCCATCGGACTCGGCGAACCTGTCAAAAATTCCATCCCGGCCTCCCGTTCGGTGTATCTCGCCATCGCTTTGTCTGGATTATGCGCTTTGGGCGCCGAGGTCGTCTGGACGAGATTGCTTTCGCTCATGCTTGGCGCGACGGTCTATACTTTTTCCATCATCCTGGCCATATTTCTGGCCGGATTGGGCCTCGGGAGCGGTGTCGGCTCGACTTTGTCTCGGGGCAGAGTGCCGCCGCGGATCTTACTGGGCTATTGCCAAATCCTGTTGGCCGCGGCCGTTGCCTGGGCGTCGTACATGCTCGCCAAGTCCCTGCCCTATTGGCCGATCAATCCGGCGCTGGCGCGAACCCCCTCGCTGATATTCCAAGTGGACATCGTCCGGTGTCTTTGGACGGTCTTTCCGGCAGCGTGTTTGTGGGGAGCGAGTTTTCCTCTGGCGCTGGCGGCCGCGGCGTCCCCCGGACAAGACGGGGGAAGGCTGGTCGGAAGAATCTATGCTTCCAATACGATCGGAGCGATCATCGGCGCCATCGGATTTAGCCTGGTCATCATCCCGGCCTTGGGAACACAGCAGGCGCAGCGGCTGATGATCGTCATGTCAGCTGCCGCGGCACTCGTGACATTTTCGCCGCTTATCAAGCCAGCCCTGGCCGGCGTCTTTTCTGGCAAGAAATCACAGGCGCCCTCGCTTAAAATTGCGGGAGTTGCTTTGTTGGGCATTGCGTCCGTGCTTGCGGTTTGGCTCGCCTGGAGCGTTCCCAAAACCCCGTGGGAACTGATCGCTTACGGCCGCTATCTTCCGACGAAGACCGTCAACGCCCAAGTTCTCTACGCGGGAGAAGGTCTGAACGCCTCGGTCGCCGTCACGGAGCTCGAGGGCGGGATACGGAATTTTCATGTCAGCGGACGCGTGGAAGCATCGAGCGACGCCACGGACATGCGGATCGAAAGGATGCTGGGGTACATCCCGGGGCTGTTCCACCCTGCGCCCCAATCGGTTCTCGTCGTAGGATGCGGAGCGGGTGTGACGTCCGGGACGTTTGTCCTTTATCCCAGCGTCAAGAGAATCGTCATCTGCGAGATCGAGCCGCTGATCCCGCGGGTGGTCGCCCGCTTCTTCGGGCCTGAGAACTATGATGTCCTGGACGATCCCCGCGTCGAAGTCGTCTTCGACGATGCCCGACATTATATTCTTACGACCAAGGAGAAGTTCGATATCATCACGACCGACCCGATCCATCCATGGATCAAAGGCTCGGCCACCCTGTATACGAAGGAATTCTTCGAGGTGTGCCGGAAGCATCTGAATCCGGAGGGGGTCATGGCCTTGTGGGTCCCCTTTTATGAAAGCACGCCGGAGACTGTCAAGAGCGAAATGGCGACATTTTTCGATATCTTTCCCAACGGTTCGATCTGGAGCAACGATATCGTCGGACAGGGCTATGATTCAGTCGTCGTGGGCAAGTCGGAAGAGTTGACGATCAACCTGGATGAGCTTGAAGAACGGCTTAATCGTCCGGACCATCAGGCGATCACCCAATCGCTCGCGGAGGTGGGATTCAAGTCGGCGGTCCAGTTCCTGTCCACCTACGCGGGACAGGCATCGGATTTGGGTGTTTGGCTGAAAGGGGCGGAGATTAACCGAGACCGGAACCTGCGGCTGCAATACCTGGCCGGCCTGGGATTAAATTCCTACCTGAGCGGCGTCATCTTCAACGAGCTCGTTTCCTTCAGCAAATTCCCGGACCGGCTTTTTGTCGGCTCGGATAAATACGTTGAGGCGCTGAGAAGTGCTCTGACACCGAAAAAATAGGAATCCTGATCATCCTCCGCGCGCCGGGGATTAGCCGCTCGGCCGACAGGGGCCATCCGATTCTATTCGCCGCGCCCTTTCCTTATGGCCGGATGCTGAGCTGAATTTTGACGGCGCCGTATTCTGTCAGGGGAATATAAGCATAGCGGCTGAGCGGATCCCAACGCCGCTCCCAGTCTTTATTGAAGACCAGGTAGATCTCATTGCCGGGCGAAATCTGCCAGCGCAGTCGGAGATTCATGCCCAGGTTCTTGGAAACGTCATCGTACTGGATATAATTCATCAGGCCGAGGTTGGGCGAGAGGTAAAAATCCGCTTTGAGTTGATAGACGTTCTCGTCGAAATTCCCCTGGGGCAGGCGTCCGCGGACAAGATTGGCCGAGAGCGACAGCGAGACATAGCCCTTGAACTTGTAGTTGAGCCCAATATCAGCCTCACGGAGATTTCCGGAATAAAAGCGGCCGAAGTTATAGTCGATCTCGACAGAAAAGGGATAATAAGAAGGCGAGCCGTATTCAAACCCGTAGCGGATGAAGTTATAGCCGGCTTTGGGAATGACAACACCATCGGCCACTTCAAAATCATAAGGAAGCACGTCACGATTGGGGGTGACCATGAATTCGATGCGATCGCCTCGTTCGGTATTCGCGCTGAAGGGCCAAATCATGATTTCGTAAGTTTCGAGTCTCCCGGCGAGGTCCCAATAGAATTGCGGCTCGAGCATGAAGTCGAACTGGCGGACCCATTTTCCGAACCAGCCGCTCTTCGGGCGCGGCGAGAAAGATATGCCGCTGCCGAGTGATTGGACGCTCCGACGCGGCAGGAAACCAAGACCGGGGTTCAGGGCATCGCCAAAATAATTGTAGGCCAGAGAAATATCCCAGAGATCATTGGGATAATCCAGCCTGAGTCCGAAACCGTAGGGCTTGCCCGTCTTCTCCTGGTTCCAATTGTAAACGGACCAAGCACCCGCCATAAAATTTTTGTTTCCTTGAAACCGAGACGTGCTGTAGGTGAAATCAAACCCCAGGAGCTGGTTTTTTCCGCCCGAAGGATCGCCGTTGGTGAAGATGAATCCGACTTTGCTCTGAGCCCAGATATTCTGGTAGATCCGGGCAGCGAAAAAGTTGTCCGGCTCCAGCCCAAGAGGCGAATACTTCTTTGTTTGAACGTCCAAAAAGCCGAGACTGGTGTTGCCGATTTTGCCGAAGAGCTTGGTCCCGAACAGAAGTGGAATCTGGCTTCCTTCATAGAGCCCGATTTTGCGGCTGAAAAAGGGAATGAAGCTCGTATGGTATTGAAAGCCGCCCGTCGTGCCAAAATTAAAAATTTCCGAGCCTTCCAAAAAAAACGTCCGCTTTTCAGGGTAAAAGAGCGGAAAACGGGTTAGGTTGATCTGCCGTTCGTCAACCTCTGTCTCGGCGAAATCGGTATTGTAGGAGAAGGCTCCGACTAGGTTGGGCGTGAAGTTTTTGTAGATATCCAACCCGCCGTCCAATTTTTGTTGGGCCCCGGAGCCGAACTCATAGTCGTTCGAGGTGCTCGCCTTCCCAAAGGGCCGGAAAGTGATCCCCTTCCCCTGTTTGACTCCTGAGATTCCTTCGAGCGTCGCCGCTTCATTGGCATTATAAAAAAAGCTGTCCAATGTCGCACCCGAAAGCCGGATGATCTCCTGCTTTCTGGGGATATATCTTTCGATATTCAGTCCCCAATGTTCCAGATTCGGGTTGAAGGAGATCGTCTTGAATGGTATCTTGATTTCGGCACTCCAGCCGTCCTCGAGAATCCGGCTGCGGGCGTCCCAGATGCCGTCCCAGTCCAAGCTAAAACTTTCGCCGTAGGCCAGGCCTTCACTCCGCGATCCTCTGGCGTTGACAAAGAATATGTAAGCATTCCTCTTATCTTGAAAAGGATCGAGGAGCACCCGGACAAGATCGTCGCTCACATCTTCGTCCTCGAAGGCATCGTGGGCCATGGTCTGACCTGAGATTCGTGCCGGCTCGCTGTCATAGCAGTGAATTCCTAGATACAGAAAGTCTTGATCATAAATGATGCGAAGCTCAGTTTTTTCAGTCGGCGGATTGTCCGGTTTGGGCTCGGCCATCTTGAAATCCGTGAAAGGGACGGCAAGTGCCCAAACTCTATCATCCAGGCTCCCATCAAAAATCGGTCCCTTGTCAACGCGTACGGCCCGGAGGACCTGAACCGGAGCGGAAGAAAGAGAAAGGCCGCTTATGGACAACAGAACAACCAGCCCTATCGCCACAGTCCATTTCTTTTTCAAAATTCTGATTTTTCCTTTATTCTAGGGAAACGTTGGATGTTCAACGCCTGCCAAATTGAAAAAGCTATTATATCCGTCTGAGAAACTTATTCAACTGGTCCCGCTCTGACTATTTTCTCAGAAACCGGTTGAAGAAGTCGTCCGAGGCGTTGAAGACCATGAGCCATTTCTTGAAGACGAGAAAATCGTGCACTTCGTCGGGAAAGACAATCAGCTCGTAATGGACGTTCCTGGCCCGGAGCAGCTGGACGAGCCCGGTCGTTTGGGAGAACGCGACGTTGCGGTCGTCGTCGCCGTGGACGAGCAGCACGGGCGAGGTCCATTTGTCGATCGTTGAAACGGAAGAAGCCTTAAAAGCCGTGTTGTTTGCGTCCAGCGAATTCCCCCAGAGGTGCACGCCGGCGATGTCGACTCCGGCCTTGAAGATATCGGAATTCCGCGATAAACCCATCGCCGTCAAAAGCCCGCCGTAGGACAGTCCCCACAGGCCGATGCGGTCAGGGTCGACGTCAGGCCGGGATTGCAGGTATTTGGCCGCGGCGACGATGTCCTGGTACTCGGAGGACCCCGCCCGGCCGCGGTTAGGAGCCATCCGGAACTCGCGGCCATAGCCGATGCCCGACCGATAGTTGACCGAGATGACGACATAGCCCTTGGCGGCGAAGTACTGGTTGACGGCGTATGCCATGTGGTAGAAGAACATGTAGTGGTAGCCGAGGAGCATCTGGCGTCCCGGGCCGCCGTGAGAAAAGAGGATGGCCGGCCGCCTCTCGCCGGGCTGAATATCCTTCGGCAGGAAGAGCTGATTATGGAACTCCAACCCGTCATCCGCTTTAAGGATGACCGGTTCGGGAACCACCTGAGCATCGCTCGGAAAATCAACCGGAAGCTTCGGGTTGATGACCTTCGCCTCTCCTCCCTGGGCGGGAACCAGCCCGACGCAGCGCGGACGTCTGGCATCGGAGTAAAAGACAGCGACACTGCGACCTGAAGCTAGAGGCGCAGGCTCTGTTTCGATTCCTTCGCCCTTAGTTAGCTGGACGGGCGTACCGCCGGAAGTCGGCGACTGCCACAAGTCCCTCCGGTCGATATCCCCGACGTTGCTTGTATAAAACAGAATCCTGCCATCGACCGAATACGCCACGAACTCGGCCTCTCCCTCGCCCGGGGTTAAGTTGGCGGGCGTAGAATCGACGCTTCCCGTGATCGGGACAGAATAATAGTGGCGCCAGTTCTGGCGCTCCAGCTGAAAAACCAAGCTGTCTCCCTTCCAGAGAATCTCCCTGACCGCGCGATACGAATCATCGTTAAGAGGATCGTGCCACACTTCCTCGGCCTTACCGCTTTCAACTTCGGCCACCCAGAATGTGAGGGTATGGCCATCCGAGAATTTCGGCGCCTGGAAGCCGGGCCCCAAGGCGATCTGCGCAGCTTGGCCCGCGGCAGGAGGCGTCTGTTCCCGGGACGGCGTCGGCTGGGAGGGCGGCTGCCCCGGAGTTTGGGCCTGGGAAGTTATTTGAGCGAAAGCCGACCCGGGTCTGCGAATGAAAGCGATTTTCTTTCCATCTGACGACCAGCTCGGACTGGTATCTCTGTCGACCGACGGCTCGAGATACGTGATCTTTCGGCCGGCCAAGTCGTAGACACCGATGAAGCTGTGGTCTTGCCTCTCGCTCACGAAAGCGATTTTTCGGCTATCGGGGGACCAGCGTGGATTGCTGTTAGTGCCCCAGGTGCGGAAGAGCGGCATCCGTTCCTTCTCATCCGAACTCGGGAGGCTTTTCGAAGCGGGCCGGACGGGCACACTGTGTATTTGACCCTCTTTGACAAACAGAACTATCCTTCCGTCGGGCGATAGCACAGGATCCGCGCCCGCCGCCAAGCGAAACGGCTTTGCTTCGCGCGTTCGAACGGCCCAGATGGCCTGTTCGCTGCCGTCGGGAAAATGGGAGGGATTGGCGATCCAGCCCGACCTGTTTGGGTCGCTGCCGCGGACAAAGACGATAACCGAGCCATCGTCGGAAACCGCGAGACCCGACAATTCGGTCCCATCATCGTCCATGAAATTGGTCAGGCGGACGGGCTTGAAGTCCGGCGCCGCGGCCGTGTACACATTGCGCTTTCCCTGCTCGAACTCTAGCCAGGCGAGTCGATCGGCCTTCTTGGCCGAAACGAGCTCATAGGAAAAGGAATAACGCAGGATTTGTTCGAGAGTGAACGATTTTTGGCCGGACGCCGGGAGGCCGGCGGCAAAAAGAACGGCCATGACAAGACTCAGGCAGCCGGGATGTCGTGATAATTTCATGGAAAATCTCCTCCCTCCCTACAAAGTTTGTCGCTCAACGAATTCTATTCTGGTAAACGGCCCTGACATTATCAAAAAAGGCCATACAATCCCCCGCTCCCTCTTCCCGGACAACGACGAAACTTCTCTGCGGCCCCAAGCCGGTTCTTTCCGGATCGATCAGAATTTGGCTGTCTTCGGGAATTCGGGAAGCTTTCAGGACTCCGTTCAAATAATAGTCGAGACGGAGCTCATCGTCACCAAGGCTGGGATCGTCTTTTTTCGTGATGATGTCCACCCGAAGCTTCACCCAGGCATCGAGTTGGACTTCGCCCAAAAAGTCGACGACATCATATCCTAAATTGACATTGAAGTACCGGCCGAAGACCCGGACATTGCCAGAAGACGACTTGTTGAGGATGATCTGCCCCACCCAGCTTTTGCCGGGAGGCTGCTCCGGGATCGTCGTATGGTAATCCGAGCCGGCGCTGAAGCCGGGCGCCGAGGACACCGAAGAGAGCATCACGTTAAAGCTGAGGGATCTAAAATCAACAAATTTGATTGAAGACGGATTGCTGAGGATGCAGCGGGTCCAACTTTCGTCCGGCCTGTTGGTGATCTTGAGAACATAGCCGCTTCGATTTCCCTGGAGAGGACTATCCCGAAAGCGATCTTCGGCTCTTTCGCTTCTCTCATCAATTGCAGAAAACAAAGCAGGAGCGGCCGGATCCGGGACAATCTCGCTCCCCTCATAAGCCGTCCAAATCTTGGCGCTGAGCTCGCCGGCCACGGCCAGGTTTTGATTATCATACGTCTGGAAATTTCCATTCCCGTCAAAATCATCATAGAGGGTTCGGCCGTCGGTCAGTTCATAGACCGGCAAATCTTCGGGTGGTTCGGCCGGTTTCCAGGGATTCGTCGCTTGTTTTTTATCACAAGCCGTGCCCAGGAAGGAGAGCCCAGCCCCCGTCAGGCCGAGTCTCAAAAAATCCCGTCGCCTCAGCACAGCAGCAATATATCGCCCCCCTCCGAGGGATGTCAAGAAAGACAGCGGACACTCTTCCTTCCAAGGAGCGACAGCCTTTGTATTTTCGGGCGGGATATTCAAGATCTCCTGGCCGGCCGACTTCAACCGGCGACCGTAGGGTTCCGGGCAGGCCTGCGGCGCAACGCCTTCTTGATCTGCCCGAGGTTCATGCACACTTGCCGCATATAAATGAGCATTGGTATAACGGTCAAAATCGTCAGGAGGCCGACGCCGATTTTTTTTCTTCGCCTGATCAGAAAAGGATAAGGCCGGGCGAAAAAAGGAAGGGACGCGACAAAAAGCAGCCAGAGGCCCGCCGCAGAAAGCAATGTCGGGAGAATAGAGCCGGTCAGAGCCAAAAGCCCGGCGGCGACCACCAACGGCCAGAAGAAAAAAAACGGCTCAAAAATAAGCCGCAGGAGAGTCGGCCGGCGAAGGTTGAACTTGGTCACACCGACCTGGATATTCCATTTCAAATAGGATCCGAGAGTCGGCCTGGGCTTGTGAAAGACGGTGAGATCGGGAATATACTCTAGATAATATCCTTTATCCCTCAGCCGCCGGGAGATATCGACATCCTCCCCGCCTTCATAAAACGCGGGATCGAACCCGCCGACATCGAGGAGAACTTTTTTCCTGTAGACGGAATTGCAGCCGGGGACGAACGAAATTCCGTTTCCATCTCTTTTCACGTTGGCGTCGAAGCCGATCGCGCCTCCGGCCGGATGACCGACGCAGGCCGTCCACAGTCCGAAGCGGATCGTTCCCGGCGGCGGATAGGCGTTGCCCCCGATGGCGGCGATTTTTTCCTGCCTGAAAGCGCGATCAATGACCTTGAGCCAATCCGGAGATATCAGGCAATCGGCGTCCGTCAAGGCCAAAATGTCGAAGGCGGCCATTTTGAGGGCCATGTTTTTCTGGGGGCTGAATCCCTTTTCCGACTTGATCAGCCGGACGCGGGGATATTCCCCGACGATGAGGGGCGTCGAATCGGTCGACGCATCGACCACTAAAATTTCGAAGCGGTCGGCCGGATAATCAAGGGCCGCGAGAGAATTCAAACAATCCCGGATGTTTTTCTCTTCGTTGTAGGTGACCACGATAACCGAAATCGGGGTGCTCATCATGGCTTGAGAACTTCCCATTCCACGACGCACCCCGGAATCCGCTTGAAATCAAAGACGCAATCCCGGCAGAAGGCGATCGCGTCCCGATCCTTTCTAAACGTCTTCCGGAATTCTCTCGCCGCCGGTCCAAACCAGATGTCTTTGAAGCTTCGCTCGTTGAGGTTGCCGAAGGAATGGCCGTAATAAAAATCGAATTCACAGGCGAGAATCTCGCCGTCGGCAAAGAGGGTCGGCTTCGTCCAGGGAAATTTGCAGCGGAATCTTTTTGCCTTTTGGTCAACACTGAAATCAGGTCGATACGAATACCAGCGATAGACTTCGGTCCGGGGCACATAGCGGCGGTCGATCTGGGAATCCGCATAGCCGGGTTGTCTCGTCGAGAAGGCCTTGAAGCTGACCATGTCCACACCCATGTCTTTAGCCAGCGCCCGGAACCCGGCCACTTCATGCTCGTTTTCTCTCGAAACGACCATTCTGAGGTTGATGAACGGTTTGTCCCGGCCGCTCTTTTTTCTCTCGTCCAAGATCCGACGTGTGTTCTCAATGACCCTGGCCGCGCTTCCTCCGATCCGGAGCCTGGAGTATGTCTCCTCGGTGATTCCATCCAGGGCGATGATCAAAACATCGAGGCCGGAATCGACGACGGCTCTGGCCTTTTCCGTATCGAACAGGTTCAAGTTGGTGCTGGTCACGGTCAGGATATTTCTCTCCCTAGCATACCGGATCATCCGGAAAATATCGGGATTTAAAAAAGGCTCCCCCCAACTCCACAGGATGACGTAGAGGAGATACTCGCCGGCTTCATCGATGAGCTTCTGGTAAGTTTCAAACGGGAGCAGGCCTTTCCCCCGGGCCTGCGGATCGTGGGCGGGGCAAACGGGGCATTTCAGGTCACAGACGCCGGAGGGGGAAACATGAGCCATATAGGGATAGCCCTGGATAAGTGCAATGGGCAAAAGCCTGTTCAGCCCGATCCTAAAAAGATTAAAGAGTTTTTTCCAAGGGATATTCCTGGCCTCGATAGGAATCCTGTCGAACTCGAAGCGCAGCGTTCGTTTCGAGAGAAGCGAGACGAAATTTCGAGCCAGGAATCCGGGCGTCATGGGGCGATTTCCTTTTGGGCCGGCGCCTGCCCGAGAAGCTCCTCCAGATAAACCCTCAATGATCCAGAGGGTGCATCCGCCCGATGGAGGCGAAGACTTTCGACAAGCGGGCCGTATCCGCTGATCTTAGCCAGAAGGTCGTCATCGTCATAAGCAACCAAAACCATTTTCCGCTTTTCGAGCATCTTGGCAAATTGCATCTGGTGGTTGTCGACGTGCTCTCGATATTTTGCCAGGCGGGGAAAAATAACGGGAATTTTCCCCAGGCTCAGGCAAAGGAGAGTCGTGCCCACGCCGGCATGGCCCACAACAATATCCGCGGCTCTGAAACAGGACATGATTTCATCAAACTGCAAGAACCGCTTCGATTCGCAATAGCGAACCGGATAAAGAGAGTGGCCGGTCTGAATCAAGATGTCCCCGCTGATCCGGCGGTTCCTGACGCCGTTATCGATGGCCCGGATGAGACGGTCGAAAGAAAAATTCTCGAAACCGAGGGTGACGAAAATCTTCATACGACCTGGCCTTTGAACCGGACCCGACGATAAAGCCCGGCCAGCTGCGGCCACTGGACAAAAAAATGGCGGGCGACAGGATAGACCAGCCGGCCGGTCAGGGAAAGGTTTGTGACTCTGGTCATGGATTCGATATAAATCGTGCGCCGTCCCGTAAGCCAGCCGAAATAAAGGAAGGGAACAGCCACGCCGGCCCCCGTGGAGATGATCGCATCGGGTTTTTCCCGGAAAAGAATCTGCGCCGCCAGAATAAAATTGCGGAGGAAATTCTTCGGATTTCGATTTGTCGGCGCAAAAGCCCAATACGCTTTTTCCCCTTCAAGCAGATATCGGGTATCCTCTCTATTGAACGTGACCCAAAACCGGGGATAGCTGCGCCAGACGGGATTCAGGCTGTAGAGTTCAAAAAAATGACCGCCGGCAGAGCAGACAAGACAGATTTTCATTTCTCTTTCTTCTCCGGCGCCAACCATTGGTCGAAATTTCGACCGAGGAGCCGGGCTAAGGCCAGAATATCCTCGCGGTACAGGTCCGTCAATCTTTTTTCGAGCTCGACCGGGAGGCGTTCCCGGTGGAAAAGAGTCTCGGCCATCCGATATTTCAGGTCGGCCCTCGCCCGGTAAGGCGCCGCCTCCTTGACCAGCGATTTCAGGGCGCTGGGCTTATAGATGAACCTGGCCAAGAGGCCAAAGAACGCGTTTTTTGGCGGGCCGGCGACGTTGCGCCACTTTTTGCCGGACCCGATATCGGGGACAGGCGCCAATCCCAAGAACCGGCTGATCTCCGAAAAAACGGCCGGGGGATCCTTGATCATTTCCTCAAATAGCAGGACCTTGACCTGAGGAAAATTTTCCAGGTAGTTTTTCACGGCTCGCGGGTATCGGCCGAAGCCTAGATAATCAAAACCCGCCGTATAATGTTTCTCCAATCGCTGGCGGATGACCTCCGGCTGGATCGCTTGATCGAAGGAGAGAGGTTCTTCCCCATTTCTCCTCTTCAGCCAATAGTGCGACCACGCTCTCTCCGCGGGGTTCCTAAGGAGGATGATGACTTTCACATCGGATGCCTTGAATCCGTAGATCTCTTTGATGTTGCGGATCGTCGCCTGATCGTAATAGAGATACCACGACGAAGCTTCCCCGATGAGTTGGGCGTCCGCGGCCGCTTTGAAAAGATCCACGTACCCGGTGAGTGTATCGACGACGTAGCCCGCTTTTTGGCCTGTCCTGATGTCAATGGGCGACCACCCTTGACCGTGGACGGCGAAAAACATCGGCTCTTTTTTTATGGGCAAAAAAACGTCGGGATGTTCATCGAGATAGGCATAGAGCGTCGTCGTTCCCGCCCGGGCCGCACCGACGACCAGGAAATCGGGAAGTTTGATGTCTGCGTTCCCGATCTTGACGATCATCGATTGAGATTCAGATTCTAACAGAATTCTGTTTTGAGAGGAAATATCGCCAGGCCCGGCTCAAAAACCAGCGTTTTCTTCTGTTCTGACGTGGCGTCCGGCAGTCGTTTGCTTTATCTCGTTCCCGTCCCCTTGGGCTCCAAAGCCTGAGCGATTTGATCTTTTAGATCTTCAAGATGATTTTTTGTGGCCGTGTCGACTGCTCCTGCGATTTTGGCTTCGATAGAGCTTTTGAGAATCTTCAGATCCGCACGGATCGCTCCCCGGCTATCATCTCTCATTGAGGTCGAAGCCGCCGGCGCCGCAGTGAGTCGGCTGTTCAGCAGCTCGACATACGCCCGCTGCAGATTACGGCGGTAGGGATCAACTTTGTAAGCATCGCCTCCGGCAAGCTCGGAAAAAATGGCGGCGCGCACGTCGGCCAGGAGCTGGGCGATGGAATACGCCTGATCGCCGAGGATCGCTTCATGTTCTTGGAGCCGCGTCAGGCGGGCCGCGCTCAACAGACTGGCCAAAGCGGCCTGCTGCAGGCCGAGCACCCGAGCCTGGCCGCTGGTCGGCTCGACTTTCCGTAAAATCTCAGCCGGAAGGAGCCAGTCTGGCGTTTTGAATATATTCTCGCTCAAGAACGCCACGGCTTCCTGCTGACGCGCTTTGCTCAGAGGTGTAAAGCGCACGCCCGAAGCCAGACCAACCTTCGGCTCGCTGTCGTAGCCGCCGATGATGTTGGCCACGTGGCCAGTTTCCAATTGGGCTTGGTTCCAGACCGCAGCGTACATGTGATCGAGATCGCTATAATCTTCTCCTTGTCTGAGCACGGCCTTGGCCAGCATATTCATAACCCGCTGCAGGTTCTTGAATCCCAGGGTCGTCGCTTTAACAGCGTCGATGTCGCCCACGGCTTCGGTCTCCTCGCCGGGATCAGATCCCCGAGTCCCGGCGGTGCTGAAACGCAGCCAGGGAGTCGTTTCCTGGACTTTACACAATTCATTGAGGATAGGTTTTTCTTGGTCAGGTGTCTTAGTTCCGGGAATCGGGATGTATCCCCACTTGATGGAGAAAATGTCGTAGGGGCCGATCTTGGGAATGAGGTCAATAGGATCGATACCGTCCTCGGGCTGGGCCACATAATTAAAGCGGCTGTAGTCCATGAGGGTGGGCACATGGCTGTTCTTTTTGACCCAATTCTTATCGCGAACTTTCTCAATGGGGTACGTCGCGCTGGCCTTGAAGTTATGGGGCAGACCGAGCGAGTGACCGACTTCATGAGTCACAACGTAAAGCAGGATATCGCCCATGACCGCGTCGGGCATGGGCAGGGTTTTGCAGCGCGGGTCGAGAGGGGCGCACTGAGTCCAGTACCAGTCGCGGGCCAACTGCTGAACGTTGTGGTAAATCTCGACGTCGGCCTCGAGGATCTCGCCGCTTCTTGGGTCGGAGACATGAGGCCCCATGGCATTGGCGACGGTTGAGGGAACCCAGCGGATGACAGAAATGCGGGCGTCGTCGGCCGACCAGTCGGGATCTGCCTGGGGCGAGGGAGCCTCTTTGCACTGAATGGCTTTGAGGAAACCAGCTTCCTCGAAGGCCGGCTGCCAGGCCTCGACTCCTTTGATGATATAGGGGACCCATTTTTTAGGCGTGGCGGGATCGACGAAAAAGACAATCGGTTTCACCGGCTCGCTCTTGGCCGCGAGGGGATTCTTTTTTTCCAAACGCCAGCGGGCGATGAAGTCCAACTGTTTTGTTTCGTGGGCGGGCAGGCTGTAATCCGTATGGCTGTGGGCGAAATAGCCGACCCGCGTATCGCGCAGACGTCCCATCATCGGTTTGTCCGGCAATTTGACGAACGAGTAGTGCACAACCGCGGTCGGGCTGGGCGGCGTGGGCAGGAGGTAGAGAAACTGGGGCGGGAAGCCGGCCGGAGGCTGGGGAGGTTTCGGATTAAACGTCTGAGTAGCCTCGACATTCAAGTTAAGAGGAAAAACCCGGGCTTTGTCGAAGAAGCTCCGAGCCGCGTCCAGACTTTGAGCTTGGAGTGCGTTTTTCACTGGAATCTCGTTCACGTCGCTGGTGAATAGCTTGGTCGCGTCGATGACCGGCGCGCCCGTGGCGGCCAGGGCTTCTACGGAGAAAGCCATCATAATCGTAGCCGTATTCATAGCCTCGACGGCCCGAGCGATCGGCTCGTTGGGGTCGGCGATATTAGCGTAAGAAACCGCACGGAGAAGGATTTTATTGTCCCGCATTTCCCAGCGGACAATCATATTCTGCACGCCCTGTCCGGGGTAGCTGGCATTGCTCGGGCTCTTCTTGATCTGGACGACAAGCAGGAAGTCTTTGCCCAATTCGCCGGGGGGAATTTCGAGGAGGAGCTTTCCTTTGGAAGTGTGGACTTTGAAGATACCGCTCTGGCTTTTAAAATCGGGAGTGACGACTTTATCATACGGCTTGGGTTCGCCCTCAGCCGGTTTGGCGGGCGGGGCGGCTTCCTGGACTTTGGCCGGAGGTTCGGCCTGCTTAGGCTTTTCCTGGGCGAAGGCCGGGCTAATGAGCGCCAAAGCCAATAAAATTGATATCAGTCGTTTCATGATTACCCTCCTTCCATTTGGGTTTGCTCATTATACACCAAATCAAAAGATTTTTTGTTTTGACCATGGGCGCATATGATCAACCCAATCCCCATAAAGAGTGATCGATCACCGCTCAAAAGAGATCGAAATATTTTGATAGCCTCGGGATCCGATTTATGAAGACTGAGGAACTATTTGCGGCGGTTCGTTCCGATCCAGACGCCTCCGATTAAGCCCGAAGGCGCCGGCGCGGAGATGGCCTTTTTCTCCGCGGGATCGGGAAATCTTGCCCCAAACCTCGCTCTGAGCGGCCCCAAGTCTTCGTCCGGAAGGCCCAGGAACCTATTGAGCGGAAGGTTGGCGACCGCAATCTCGATTTCATTGGCGCCCTGCCGAAGGGCCTTCCCCAAGTCTATGACAAAGGGAGCCGAAAAAATGACACCGAGTGACCGGCCGTTAAGTCTTACTTCCGCCGCCTCGCGGACCTGCCCGAACCGCAGAGAGGAAAGACCGGGAAGATCTCCGGACCAATCGAAATTTCCCCGATAGGTGCCAATTCCCGAAAAGAACCGCCCGCCCGGCAATTCGGTCCATGATTTTAGCTCTCGAAGCCTGATCGACGGCGGCGCGTCGGGGCCCGAGAATGACAGCGACCATTCGAGATCAAACTTTCTCTCGTCGACGATCATCCCTGTTTCACGAACAGCCGCCTCGATCTCGGCATCCCGGGTTTGCCCGCCCGCAACGATAAAAATGGACTCTCGGGGCGGAAGCCCGATCTGAACCGCTGATCCCGAGGACGAGGCGACTCGGATTTGACCGCTTTGGGGATCCCAGATCTCGATTGTCCTTGGCGGGCCGGGGAATTCAGCTGCAAACTCAGCCCGGCCGGGTCCGACGTTGGCCAAAAAATAAATATCCCGGCCTTGCGAGCGTCGATGGACGAAACCGACGGTCCGCGGACGGGGAGTCATTCTCACACTGGGCCGCAAATAATTTGATAGAGCTCGGGCTGCCTGGCCGGCCGCCGAGACAAGCACGGCCCGACCCTTTCCGCACGCATGGGGATTTCCGACGGCCGGATTCGTCCCGAAAACCTCAGTCCGCAAGCGGTCCAGCCTTTCGTTCTCGCGTGCCCGCGCCAAGCCGGGGACTCGTCCCGGAAGCCGGCCGACGGCTACCACCGTTCCGCCGGCGCGGCAGAAAGAGGCGATCCGCTCAAATGCGTCAAGGTCTATGCGCTCCAAGTCCGGGAGGACAATGCCTTCATAGGAGGCTTCTCCCACTTCCAGGAGTCCGGTTTTTGTCCGGCCAAGCCGGCCGACGGCCCAGAAGTCAATTCCATCGAAATCGAATCCCTCGGAGATTAAACCGTGGAGGAGGTCTGAATGATGGGCCAGAGCGTTCTCGAGACCGAACTCGCTCGTCAAGCGTCCCGTAGCCAACCGGTCCCGAACCGCAAAATCCAGAAGCATCTGGTCGACAGGGCCGTGCGCGAAAGCATCTTCGACGGGGATGTAAACCGCGACCTTGCGAACCGGCTCTCCTTGCCGGAGCATCCACTGGCATCGGTCGATATACGACACCAGTGCGGGAAAAAACCTCCACTGGGGGTTGGCCGTGCCCATGACCGGGCCGAAGTATGGCAGCCAACCCGGCGAGCCGGCCGCCTCTGGAGAATAGGGAAAATCGACGCAGGTGAGGTCATTGGCCCCTAAGAGAAAAGCCATATTGCTCACAAGCTTGAGGTCGCTTAGGCTGTCCCCCAACCTGTTCGGAAGCCCCGCCCAGGTCCACGCTTCAGATCCAACGACCGGCCGTCCAGTAATATGGGCCATGGACGAAACATAGCGCTGGACGGCGAACCCTTTCCATTCATAGTGTTCGCCGGTTGGGATTGTGATATGCTTGGCGGCCGTTTCTGGATTTGGCGGGGTGCCGTAGGGTTCCATCTCGAGGCCGACTCCGTGCCGGCGGCACCAATCGCCCAGATTGCGGGTAAAACGCTCTTCGGTCAATTCGGAGAGGGTTCGCCAAAAATCAAACCGGATGCCAGTCCCCGGGGCAACGGCGTCGTCAAAAAGTTCCGGCAGGCGCGGAAAAAGATCGTAGCCGCGGCGCTTCTTGAACTCCTCAAGGAGGTCGGCCGTCCAGTTGGAGCGATAGACTTCAAGGCTATCGCACCCGATTCCCTCGACCAGTCCCGGCGCGGCGTCGAGAAGCGGCTTCACATTGGCGTCAAGCCATTTCTCGAGGGCACCGCCGTCAAAGTGACTGAGCACGGGGCCCTCGCCGCCAAAGGCCGCTCGCTTCACCTGCATTCCTGTCGGGCCACTGACGTAGAGGCGCAGCTCGCCGGATAAAGATGCAGGGAGCATACCGCGCCGGGCTTGGGCAGTCACATCATGCCCGTCCTGGAAAGCCGCAACGAGGGATTCAGAATCTTGAAGTTGAAGAGCTTTTCGAAAATCGCTTCCCGGAGCCAAGCGGATTTCCCGCAAGCGCTGGGCCGCCTCGCGAGGAGAAACCGTCGGGCCTCCGAATGGCCAGCCTGTGCCTGCGTTGACGGAAAATCGCAGGCCGAGCGAAGCCGCTTTGCGGGCCGCATGGGCGAAAGTGCGCAGGAACTCAGCGGATCCGAAACGCTGATTGAGAATTCCGCGGCCGGGGTCGTCGAGGGCGACAGGATAGAGAAAATAGACGGTCACGCCGCCGATCCCGGCTTCTTTTAAGAGGGCGAGTTGACGGTCAACTTCCGGCTCCGTCCATGCCGGGCCGAAAACGCGCCAGTACATGCGAGGGCGGGCCTCAGCCGGCACATTCCGAAATCCCTTGGCCAGATCCGCCGGCTGATAAAGCGCCGCGGCGACCGAGGCGAGTAAAATAAGAGCCAGAATGATGCTGCGTTGGGTGCAAAATCTTTTCACGACTTCACATCATTTTTTCCAAGTGAATGGCGCTTTCAGACGCTCTTCGACCCAGGCCCGGTCGATCATCATATTGAATTGACTGTGCGTCATCGAGTGCCCCGCGTCGTGCTTCAGCGCCGCTTGATAGGATTCAATCGCTTTGTCCCTTTTTCCCTGCAAATCCATAAGGTGCCCCATCCAGCCGAGCGCAAGCGCTTCGGCGGCATCCCGGGATATCTTGGGGAGCGGCTCGTCCAGCATGGCCAGCTTTTTTTCAGGGTCGAGGATGACTTCCTTAAGTTTCGCCTTGCTCTTGAAGACAAGGACATCGGTCGTGAGATCCAGCTCGGTGACCTGGGTCTCGGACGTGCCGTCTACAAAAGTGGCTTTGACTGGCACCGGCATTCTCATCGTGCCCAGGCGCCGAACGGTGACAGTTGAAAGAAAGCCGCCAGCGTCCGGCTTGCTCTCCTGGCCTTCGATCTTATAACAAAGATAGGAATTGGTGCGCACCCACTGGTCGAAAAACCAACCAAGGCTTCGGCCGGTTTCTCGTTCGCAGAATCTCTGGAATTCCTTCCATCCCAGCCTTTTTCCGCCATATTCGGCCAGGCATTTTCTATAGACTTTTTCGAAGGTCGGCCGGCCCAGGACCGAATCGAGGGCAAAAATTATGCTGGGGCCCTTGCTGTGGACGACCGTATTGTTGCGGTTATATTGGACCCTTTCAGCGCGTGCGGGCGGAATATCGACGGTCATATCGTAGAACATCCGAAGTCCGTTGAGGAAGTTGCCCATCCACTTCGCCCGGCGCTCGGGGTCGATCTTTTGCGATGTCAGGTACTCCGTATCCAAGGCGATTCCCAAGGCGATCCAGAGCCAAGCCGGATCGTCCGGATCGAGCACCCATTCCCCCCAATATTGGTGGCCGATTTCGTGGGCTGTGATCCACCTCCACCAGAGCGGCGATTCTCCTTCCTTGTAGGTCTCCTGGCCGTGGATGGCGACGATCCCCGTCGCCACGGGATAGCCGCCCCAGCGGCCGCTTCCGCCCGGAATGATGGTGAGGAAAGAGAATGCATAGAAACCCAGCCAACTTTTGGCATACTTGATGACGCCGGCGGCGGTATCCAGGCAGATCGCGGCGGCTTGAGCGCCTTTTTCAGTGGCGGCTGTGGTGACCATCACGCCATCAACGTCCCGGGATTCCGCTTTCATATTTTTGCCCAAAAAGATACCAAAAGTGCGCGCGCCCGTGTTTTCATATCGCCCTGTTTTAGGATTGAGCCGGCCGCTGGCGGCCAAGGTGTAGCCTTGCGGCATGTCCAGCTTGACCGAATAAGAGTCCTGGCCAGACAGGCCATCCCACCAAAGGCAGGGAGAAAAACGGCTGGTAACCATTGAAGTTTCACCCGGCCTCAGCTCGACCGGCCGCCGGAATTCAACCTCAAGCTTGACTCTTTTTTCCGGTGCCGAGAGGCTCGGCCAGCCGGAAGAAAACCGGAGCCGGGAGCATATTCGCTTTCTCCGGATTTAAAGGCGACAACGGCTTTCCTGAGGATGAAACGGAGAGGAACGATTTCGGACCGATCGACCAGTCGAAAGCGATGAGGCTGATGCGGCCGGCCGAGGTATTCTTGAATTCAACCGTTTCCTTTCCTTCGAGGACCCCTTTCAAAATGTCGACCCGAGCGTCGACCGTATAATGCGATTTGGGCGGATCGACCGGCGTCCACAAGCTTTCCTGTTCGGCCAGAGCGGGCGGCGAAGAGAAGCCATGGACGAGCCAGAGACAGAAAATCAGTTTCAGATAGAGGCCATGTTCAGGAGATGGCATGATCCCTCCTCCAGAAGTATGAATCTTCTCCATATTATACGTTCATTGGGGAAAGAATGTTACCCGCTCGCGAGATCCTTCAGGTTTTGAGAACCGCTCTCCGAAAGCACGGGAAATCAGCGCGATTTGAAGACAGACCTCGACACCGAGAACTGTCCTCATTAATTTTTTTATTTTGGCCGCGTTACTTCCGAAGCAGCGCCGAGACCGCGTTGATCATGCCGTAGCCGTAGAACATGTCGTACCCCTTCTTGCCGAGGTCGATGGCACTCTGCTGCAGTCGAGTCACGACTTGCGCCGGGCTCAGCGTCTTCCCCATCGCTTTCGCATAATCAATGACCAGTGCGGCGACGGCGGCGACTTTTGGTGTGGCCATGGAGGTTCCGGCCATCCAAATATAATAATTGGGTCCACCGATATATGCGCTCAAGCACATGTCATAATACCATGGAGTGGGGGTCATGTCGGGATAGCGCTGATAATCTCCACCCGGGGCACTGATATCAATCGCACCCGGACCATAATTGGTATAGCTGGCCGGACTTTTGTCGGGGCCGGTGGCGGAGATGGTCAGAGCACCGGGCAACGTGCCGGGAACCTCCCGCGAAGCGCCCCAAAAATAATAGCCATACGGACCGTAATCATAGTTCAACAACTCCGTGATCGCTGAGGGATTGCTGATGTTGGTCGCGTCATTAGCCGCCGCCGTGACAAGGACCACGCCCTTGGAGACAACGTACTTTGCCGCCCTCTTCCAGGCCAGGAAGTCAGCGACGTCCTTCATTTTGTACACTGTGCCGGTATCTGGATCCGTCCAGGTATAGCCGGAAATAACGTCGTAACCCGCCAGGCTCATCGAAATGACATCGACCCGATCATTCGCGGCCGCGATCATCCCGCCGACGATCCAGTCCGTGTATCCCCACCCTTGGGCCGTCAGGACCCGGTAGGCACGAAGGCCGAGATTCGGGCCGACGCCCAAGATCAGGCCGTGCCCGGCCGCTGCGCCCGCGCAATGACTGCCGTGACCGTGCTTGTCCTCAAAATCGGTCGGGACGACAGTCCCACCCGGACCGTCGGGAACGAAGTTGCGCCCGCCCAGCAGGTTCGGCACAAGGTCCTGGTGAGTGGAATTGATCCCCGTATCCACGATGGCCACAACGGTCTGGTGACGTCCGGGCCACATGTTGAAGCTTGCGCCGTCGTTCGTGACTTGCTTGATGTCCCATTGATAGGCATTGTACAGAAAAGCGGCGCTCGTATCGAAGGTTGCCCCGAAAGCGGCCTCTGCCTGTGGCTCGGGCGGCAGCCTAAAAATGAGCGAGGGATTGATCGCTTGGATGGATGGCAGCGCGCCGAGCGTGTCGAGCAGGCTCGCCGGCCCTTCCACCTTCATCATCCCAATCTCTGGGATCTCGCTGATGATTCGCGCTCCGGCGCCCTGGACAATTGCCGCCGCGTTGGCCGGCAGCGTGGCAGATTTAAAGACGACCGTGAAGTAGCGGCCCTGGGCGGCAGCGACTCCCGGCAGGACAAGGACAATCGCCAAGAAAAACGATACACACAGCCATGCTTTTGTTTTCAATTGACCCTCCTCCTTCCTTTCTCTTTCATCTGAAAAGCCGATTGCTTTCGGCTTCATGCCGAGGCCATCGATCCGACTTTTTTGACGATTTATCAGCTCCTTTGCTACGAGGGGATTCGGCGGCTTTTGCCATCGGCGGAACGACCCGCGATGGGCTCGTTACAGCTCCCTTCCCCGCTCTCGGATTATATTTCCCGAATGTTGAAGAAGTCAAGCGGACACTATTGGACACTCTTGGAAAAAACCCTCCCTTTGGGCTTCCTTTCAAGGGGGTTCCGAACTCTCCGAACGTAGGAGTCGAGCCCATAGAGGGAAGCGGAGGCGTTGGTGTTGGCCGCAGTCCGCGCCGAAGGATTTGCCGTTCTCGAGCCAACGCGTTACCCAGTTCGAGATTGCGCCGTCGTCAAATTGCTGGGCGCAGATCGCGTTTCCCGTCACCGAATCTTCCAAAAATCAAGCGCGCCGTCATCGAGGTGAAGCTCCGCGCCCGAAGGTTTAATATCCTGTAACATTTGATCGCGCTGGTATAAGGACCCCGGCCCGTTCTGGCCATAAAAGACCTCAACCTTGGCCTTGTCAAAATCGGAATAGGCCGTATCGGCATCGTTCCCGATTGACTCCATGCGCACGACCGTATCGCCCTTCCAGGTTACCCGATACCGCCATTGTCTGAATCCGGGATTGCCCACCGCGACCTCCTCGGTTCTCACCGGGAGCGGATAGGCAACTTCGATGCGATCTCCGTCACGGAGTTGTCCAAGCTCAAGATAGTTTCCGAACGGCCGGGCTGGCTCCAATTCGCGGCCGCCTTGACGAGAAGGCAGAGTGTTGCCCGCGGATCTTGCAGTGTTCGGCAGCTCCTGGCCGTTGATACGAACGCTCATCCCGGCGGCGGTGGTGAACTCCGGGATGCGAACCCTCACCGCAGCGTCCCGGCTCAGACCAATCCGGAGAATGCCGCGGTAAGGTTGCTCACAACGAATCTCGGCTTGGGGCAGTTTCTTATCGAGATGCATGTGAATGGACAAAGTGCCGGTCTCGAACCGGGCGGCGTTCTTCCACAAAATAAAAAGCCCGTGCACGCCTGAGCCGCCGCAGCAGTTCTGGAGAACCCGCGTTTTGTTCTTTAGCTCCGGTCCGCCCCAGTGGGCGTTTAGCGTTTCACGAGCGGCCAGGATATGATTTGGCGAACTCCAACCCGCCCAGGCGCCCCGGATGCGTCCGCCGATGTCTCGGTACGTAAATTGCGCGGTGTCCGGGCGGGAGCTGTCGGATTCGAGCCAGGAACTGTCACCCACCTGGCTTTCAGCGTAATGGTTCCGCGCCAGACGCTCCATATCCCCCCAATACTCCGGATGCCCATGATTGGCAAGAGTCACGCCGATACCGGCGAAATCCATCAGGGCGCAAGTCTCACAAGAGATGATGTCGCCTTTCCGTCCAATGACCTCGGGCAGAAAGCCAAAACGGGTGCCGGTCGTCTTGACATAGCGATAGAGGGCTTCCATACGGCTATAAAGAACGGGGTTTCCCGTCGCAAGAGCATAGTCAGCGACGCCAACCATCGACCTTAAATTGCCGTGCATATGCCCGGTCGGGCCAAAAGTGTTGTCAGGGGTAAACGTGCGGCCATGGACGATGCAGCGGTCGACAAGAATCCGGGCCGCTTCCATACCTGGAGCACTGCCAAGATAGCGCGCCGCGACCATCAGGCTCTTGATCGCGAATCCGTCCCCGGGATAGCGGCCGGAACGCAGGCCGCTCAACATGGCTTCGGCCATTCTTTGAGCCGAGCGCTTCATGGCGTCATCTCCGCTGTCGACAGCGGCAGTGACCAGAGCGTAGAGAGTCAAAGAAGCGTCTCCCCAATCCGCGACAGGCTGACTGTAGGTGGTGGCCGGGCGATGCAGGAGTCCATCAGAGGCATCGATGAAAGACAAGATATTGCGCCGCCATGTTTTTTCGCTAGCTGCCTCCTTGCCGGTCATCCGGCGGAGCATGATAGCGCCTTGCCATTGCCGGCTCATCACGTCTCCAAAATCCGGCCAGTCGTGAGCGGCTTCGGCAGGCTTCGTCCAGAATACGTTAAAATACGGAAGTCCTTTTGGATCGACGAGGCATTCAAAATAATTGATCGAGTTCGCCGCATAACTCTCGAGCGTAAAAGCGGTTGGCTTGGCCAAGGGACGTCCCCCTCCTTCCTCCGGCTGGCGAGAAAAGCTTTTTGGGAAGCTCACGGGCGCCAGAGCGCCGGACATGAAAACCGATAGAGCGCGTTCGATGAAATCACGTCTCGAAATATTCAAGAATCACTCCTTCAGTCTCCGCTCTTGATCATTCCCCTGGTTTGCTGATCTCGCCGGTCAAGAGGAATGAAGGGAGAAAAACCTTAGCGGATATAGCCGAGACTGCGATGCACCTCCAAGGCTTTCTCATCCGCTCCCGACTTTTCCTGGATCTGGATCATCCGGGGCTTGCCGCTTTCATGGCTGGCGACCCATCGGACCGGGTTCGAGCGGAAATAAGCCGGGTCGATGATGCTCGTCAGGAGCCGGCCCTCCATGTCCTTAGCCTGGGGCAGCCCTAGAAAATAGAGGATGGTCGGCGTAATATCCAGGATACTCGCGTCTTTCAGTCGATAGCCGGACTTGATGCCCGGTCCGCAGGCTAGCAACATCCCTTCCAGCCGGTGCATTCCGGACAGCCCTCCGGAGTTGATGATGCTCGCGACGCGCAGCCGCTCAGCTCCGACTTCAACTTCATCCTCGGGCTTGAGCCGAAGGTTCGGCCAGACGACGATCTTATCCAGACCGGACACCGCGTCCCTTGTCCGTCGAATCTTCCCGAAGACTTTTTCCCCGGAGAGAGTCCTGAGGTCCGTTAACGTTTTTTGAACTTTTATCAAGAACTCTGTCCGGGGATAGAGCTCGGGCTGGCGAACGAGAGGGCTTTCCTTCCGGATGTTGAGCATGAAATCCCGGGAGAGGTATCTCGGCAGGACGCGCTGGGTGGCATCGAAGACGAGAGTCTTGGTCCAGTCGGTAGCCTGAGAATCTGGTTGGGAAAAAAACCAGCCCAGCTTTTCGAGAAGCAGTCGCAGGTTGAACGTGACCGGACCGCGCGCTAGGCCCATTCCATGGTCTGAGAGGATAAAGACTGCCGCGCCGTTACGGGCCGCCTGGACGAGGTCGCCGATCGCCTTGTCCATCCGGATATATTCCTCTTCGATTTTACTCCCCAGCTCGGCGACTTGTTGCGGCGGAGGGCTGTTCAATACCAACGGGAGCAGCCATGATCCGGCGCGCGCGGCATGGAATTTCCAAAAACGGTGCTGCAGGGCGTCAAGACTAGAATAGTAAACCATAGTTAGGTCCGGCGTATCTTCCTTTAAAAGGTGAGCGGCAATACGGGTGACGGACGATAGGCCGGGCGAAGTGTCGGGGACGAGTAGGTTCTCGATCTCATCCAGCCGTTGAGGGGGATAGACCTTCATCCCCAGACCTTTAAACCCGATCCGGTTGGAAACAAAGCAGCCTTGAATTTCCTCCGCCGGCCAAGACCCGTACCAGTTCACAACATCCGTCGTCTTTTCCTGGTGCGAAGCAATATCCCAGACGGCATCGACGCTGCGATAGGAAACGGAAATCGGAAAGACCTCGCCCGTATCCCTCCTCCTGACCACGAATCCGCGGATGCCGTGTTTCTCCTTGCGCACGCCCGTGGCGATGCTCGTCCAAATGACCGGAGACTGGATTTTCAGGATGGACCTCAAATCGCCGTAGGTTCCCGCCTTGAGCAGCCGCTGAATGTTCGGCAGCTTGCCCTGCCGGGCCAGAGGCAACATCACGCCCCAGTGGGCGGCGTCGATGCCGATCACGATAACCTGGGAGGGACGCCCGGCCGGGGCCGATGTCGCCGAGCCGTGGGGAAAAAGGAAGGATAAGGATGAAACCGAGAGGAGCAAAACGATGATGATCAAGCTGATGGCTTTATTCTGCTTCAGGACGAAAAACAGGATGAAGCCCACAAGCCCTGAAATGAGAGCCGCGACGGCCAGGGCGATCAATCCCGATAGCGAGAAGACCGTCGATGACGGATAAAATAAAAGGGTCTTGCTCCAAGCCACGAGAAAACTTAAGGAAAAGAAAGCTGAAGCGACCGCGACAGAAAAAATGAAGGTTCGAAAAAGCGCCAAACCTTTTCTTCTAAGAACGCCGGCCGCCAGGCCCAAGACCATTCCCATCAGGATCAAGAGGATGACAATGCCGGCCGGGGAATGCAGCCCTCTCATCGAAGAGACAGACAGAACTCGGCCGGCCGCGAGCATGATCATTTCCAGGACGTAGGCCCTGAGATGGCCGAACTCGCCTGGCCGCCAAATAGGCAGATACGGATAAGCGGCGATTAATAGTCCGACGAATCCTCCCCCCAAGAGTGAGGCGGGAAGTTTGAGCCCTGAACCTTTGAGCCTGAAATCCATTTTTTTATTCTAGCATAGAAACTCAAACCGCGTCGAATTCACACCCTGGATTGAAGGCTGGAATCGGCTAAGGATGGCTCACCCAGCCCTTCTCATTCCTCGCCTTCTCAAGCGGAAGTCTCGGGACTTTAGCCATCGTTCGTTCAAGGCCTGAGATAGCCGAGGCTTCTCAAAAGTCTCTCCTTCTCTTTCCTTTTTTTCTCATCCACTTGGATTTTTCGTTGGGGCATAGATTTCAATTTGTCATTTAAGCGGGCGCGGAGCTCTTTCAGCAGATCGGGCCGGACGAGAGAAAGATCTTTTGTCTCGCCGGGATCGCTTGCCAGGTCATAGAGTTCATGCCGACTTGTCGGATCCGTTACCAGCTTAAAATCCCCGGAAAAAAACGCCCGACTGAACTGATTCCGGTTATCATCCCAGTATTCCGAAAGGACCTCAGTGCCTTCACCCATCGAAAAGAGATCTCTTCCTTGAACGCCGCCCGGAATCGACCTGGATAAACCGGCCAAGGAAAGAACCGTGGGGAAGATATCCACTTGAGACACGGGGCGTTCGACTGTTGCGGGGGCCAGACGGTCCGGGAGCCAAAGGATTAGCGGAATATGCAGGCCCGCGTTATGCATGAATGACTGATGATGCTGGCCGACGCCCTTTTCCCCGAAAAACTCCCCATGATCGGAAGTGACTATCACCAAAGTGCGCGATAGCTTCCCCGCGGTTTCCAGCCGGCTGAGAAAGGCGCTGACTTGATCGTCGATATAGCGGATGTTGCTGTCATAGCAGCGTTCCAGCCAACGCCAATCCGAGGAGCTCAAGCGGGGATACAAATCATTGGCCGCTTTTTTGCCAATGGTCCGGCCCATCGTAAATTTAGCCACCAATTCCGGATGTTGATCCTGCTCAGGGAGCGATCGTAAAAATTCGTCAATATAGGGCTTCTTAGGCCTGTAGGGCACGTGCGTATCCATTAAATTGACAAATAGAAAAAAGGGCCTCTTCCGGACGGGCCGGTATTGAATCCACTTGAAAGCCACCCTCAGAATGTTATCGCTCATGGAACGGTTCCTCTTTAAACGTTCCCAGAGTCGAAATATGGTCAGGGAGGTCTTTTGTTCATTATTCACTCCCAATGACGTCTGAAACAGACGCGAAAGGCCAAAATGCGGTCCCAAGAGCCTGTTGTCGAAGAAGCTCCCAGTCCGGTAGCCTTTTGCGGCAAGGATCTGCGAAAGCGTCGGGATGGATGGATCCAAGGAGGAATAATGCGAATAGTTTCCGTGAGAGGAGGGGTAGAGCCCTGAGAAAATCGAGGTATGCGTGGGAATCGTGTAATTTGATACGGCATAACAGCGGCGGAAGAGGATGCCTTCGCGGGCTAATCGGTCAATCCGTGGCGAAGTGGGCAGCGAATAGCCGTAGGCGGAGAGATGGTCGAACCGCAGTGAATCGACAAGCACCATAATGATATTCAAAGGGCGCTGTTCTTCGTCCTCTGGGGGCCTTAAAGGCTGTAAGGATTCCGCGGACGCCAGGAAGATCCGCAAACTCCAGAAAATTACAAAGAGACCGAAGATGCCGCCCGCCCCAAAAACGAAGCAGAAGCGAGCCGTTTTCCCGGACAAACTCCGGCCGATCCTCCAGATCGACCAGCCCATCGCCATTCCCACCAGGAAATCAATGAGAATAAAAAAATATGCCGAGACCTTCCATCCACCATTGAGATTGCGAAATATGTCTATATCCAGAAGATAAAGAATCCCTTCTAAGATAATGCCGCATACGGAAAGAAGCGCGAAAAAAAATATCCAGGGCCGGGTCTGACGCAATGGCCGCTTGTTAAAGACGAAAACATAGAGGAGCAGGGAACACAACATCCCCCCGCCCATTCCTGCTAATCCATAAATGATGACGGCCTTGATAAGAAAAGAAAAATCTGCGAGAAACGACCCTGCCGTTGCCAAAATAACAAGAGACTCGCCGTAAGCCATCAATGAGCCGGCCAGAGCGCCGCCCACCGCTCCTCCGAATAAATATCTTCGGCAACGATACCGGTCACCTTGAACCTTCTGCCCTATTTCCATATCTTTTTGCGCTAAAGACCCTGTGGGAGTCTATCGTAGCAGATTTCAAGCGGGACCATCAACAACGCGGCGCACCCCGAGCCCATCGGAAAAAAGTCCGAAATAAATAAAAAAGAGCGGAGAACCCCTCTTGGGCCCTCCGCCCTCTGTTTCCGAAAGAAAAAACGCTTACCTGGACTGGCGATCAGTAGCGCCGGTCGCGGCCGCCGCCGAATCCGCCGCTCGAGCGGGGACGGGCTTCGTTGACCGTCAGAGCGCGGCCTTTCAGGTCTTTGCCGTTGAGGGCAGAGATGGCCTTCTGGGCCTCGTCGTTGTTCGGCATCTCGACGAATCCGAAGCCGCGTGAATCTCCAGTGATCTTATCCTTGATGATCGACGCGCTCTGGACCGTGCCATATGCCTGGAACACTTCCTTGAGCTCGGACTCAGAAAGGTTCCGTAAAAGGTTGCCAACATAAATATTCACACTCGTCTCCTTTGACGTGAATTTGATAAATTTGGAATTGTTCGGATTCTAGGGCTCTCCCTCAAGAGGAGGGCAATCCGGAATCAGGCGTGCTGTTGCCGGACGGCGACTCGCCCTCGGCATCCGGGGCCGGTTTTTCGCCTGTCAGCCGCCGCCGCCGCTTTTCCTCGCGCTTCCTCAAGCGTTCGAGTTCTTTTGTTCTTTTCGCGCTCTTGTACGCCCTATTGCTCTTTGGCAAGGGTCCTCCTTCTCCCAATCTTCAGCCTGGGATATCCGGGGACGTGTTTAGGAAAAAAACGGGACGGCCGAAAAGACCATCCCCTTTCTTTGTGACAAAGATCAAAATTTCTCGGATTCCGGGAAACTGACAAACGATCCTACCGAAGCGATTCAGGTCAGAACCGGCGTCCGCCGCCGAATCCGCCACGGCCTCCGCGATCCCGGCCACCGCCAAAACCGCCGCCCGAACGGGGTCTGTCCGTCCGCGGACGGGCTTCATTGACAGTCAGGTTGCGGCCCTTCAGCTCTTTGCCGTTCAAGCCAGCGATGGCCTTATCGGCCTCTTCCTTGTTCGGCATCTCAACAAAGCCGAATCCCCGGGATTCGCCCGTGAACTTCTCTTTGATGATGTTGCAGCTCGTGATCTCGCCGTACGCCTGGAAGGCTTCCTTGAGGTCAGACTCAGAAACGTCCCTTGATAAGTTGCCTACGTAGATGTTCATACTCGTCTCCTTTGACGTGGGTTGGATCCGAGGTGGCAATCCCCGGACCTCCCTTTTTTAAGATTTGATCCAAATAAAGGAGAGGAGTATGACCGATCAGGGCCCGTGCCCCCCATTCCTTTATCCGTTCCGATGTTTATTGAATTCCCCTCCCGCCGCCGTTTCCGGGGGCCGGAGGAGTTCATTCCTTTGGACAAAATAAAAAACCCGGCAACGTCCTACTCTCCCACTCGGTGCCCCGAGCAGTACCATCGGCACCTAAGGGCTTAGCTTCCGTGTTCGGAATGGGAACGGGCGTTTCCCCTTCGTCATGGTTGCCGGGATTATTATCAAATCCCAACTTACAATCGATAAGCATTTTTTGCCTGAATAAACTTTATGGTCAAGCCTCACGGGCTATTAGTACTGGTAAGCTTAATCCGTCACCGGACTTACACATCCAGCCTATCAAACAGGTCATCTACCTGTGCCCTTCAGCCCTTGCGGGAGGGAGATCTTATCTTGGGGCGTGCTTCCCGCTTATATGCTTTCAGCGGTTATCACTTCCGAACATAGCTACCCAGCGATGCTCCTGGCGGAACAACTGGCACACCAGAGGTTCGTCCGTTCCGGTCCTTTCGTACTAGGAACCGCCCCCCTCAAATCTCCTGCGCCTGCCGTGGATAGGGACCGAACTGTCTCGCGACGTTCTAAACCCAGCTCACGTACCGCTTTAACCGGCGAACAGCCGGACCCTTGGGACCCGCTTCAGCCCCAGGA
>Ga0315268_10000331_pt1 | contig 55291 bp, 45 predicted proteins | sample C1_top_MG_FD_204535 | JGI IMG/M metagenome (GOLD analysis project Ga0315268, IMG submission 204535) | Sediment microbial communities from Yellowstone Lake, YNP, Wyoming, USA - C1_top | ecosystem: Environmental > Aquatic > Freshwater > Lake > Sediment | place: USA: Wyoming | collected 2017-08-01 | reverse complement strand
TGTCTCAGGGGCTACCGAGCTTTACATAAAAGACCTCGGTTGGGCTTCGCTTCATTACGCCCATTTTTCAGCCTGGTGGCTACAAAACGGTTTCGCCTACCCCCTTGACACGTTCATAGAAATCTCCTTGAGTTGAGGTAGATAGGTAGACAAGTAGACAAGGAGAAAGTAGACAAGGGGGAATCCTTGCTACTTGTCTACTTCATGAATCTGGAATTGCACCTTAAAAAAGTAGCTTCCGCTTTTTGCTGGAAGGGGGCTGGACTCGGCTACGCGAATAGAGTATCAGTGGAAAAAAGAGTCAACTCCTCCTGCGTGCCCGTGAACACCGATTGCGAGCTGAGTTCCTGCACCTCCTGGTCCCGCCACCAGTTGTAGGCCACGGCGGCATCATCTGCGGTCAGCGGGCGGAGAAGGATGAGGCTTGTAGGGTCTTCAGACATGGGAAAGCTCCAGGCGTGAAACGTGAAACGTGATGCGTGAGACGTGATGCGTGAGACGTGATGCGTGAGACATGATAATCACGCATCATATTTCACTCGTCACGCCTCACTCGTCACGTTTCACTCGCCAGCCCGCCGCGCTCCTGGATGGCGCGCTGCACGGCGGCCAGGCAGTCGGCAGGGGCTTGCTCGATCTGCTGGGCGGAGAAGTGCAGGAGCAGCCAGCCCAAATCGCTAAGTGCAATCTCCGGCAGGCTGTGGGCCGTCGCCCCGCCAGGCTCCTGGCAGGTCACGCCCACGGGGCCTTGTCGGCAGAAGATGGCGAAGTCCAGCGTATAGGGCGCACGCGGCTCCTCCAGGGCGTACTGGCGCTCGGCCAGGATGCCGGCCTTACGGAAGGCCGCCCACAGGCGCTCCTCCCAGATCGTGCCGTGCAGCAGGTCGTTGATCTCCGCCGCCTCTTGCAGCCGCTCCCAGTGGGTGACGATGAAGGTGATGCGTCGCCAGCGACGGCTGGGGATGGGGTGGGGCAGGCGCTGCAGTTCGCCCAGGGCCACACGATAGTACTTCTGGTTGGCCCGCGGATGGTTGGGCTGGTCGGGCAGGAGCTGGCGGCGGGTGACCACGTCCCAGGCTGTGGCCTCCGCCCAGTAGTTCACCGCCCACTTCTCCGCGCCGAAGGCCGCCGTCTGGTAGAAGGCCAGCACGGGCGCGCCCACGGCCCGCGGCGGGGCGTGGCGCACGGGGATACGATACCAGTGCTGCTCGCGGGCGATCTCCAGGTCGCGGCGATTGTTGATCAAAGCCACCAGCACGGTGGCGTAACGATCCGGCTCCATTGTCATCCTTCTATGCTGACGATTCTGGCCTCGGCTTCGGGGTACAGGGCATCAATCTCTTCCTGCAAGGCGATGGTGCGCTGAATAGCGGTCACCACACGGCAATAGGTTTTGATCTCCTCCAGGGCAAGTGGCCGGCCCTGGCGATCCTTGAGCCACTTCTCCAGCACCTGATAGCCGCCGATCTGGTACTCCCACAACTCCCGCGGGACCGGCGCGAAGTACTGGGTCTTGTTGACGTAGACGCGCTCCTCTTTGGGTTCATAGCGCAAGCCCTGGCCTAGGCCGCGAGCAACGCGGGAGTCACCTTTGCCCTGGAAGCGGGCCGCTGGCGGGTCGAGTTCTTCCGAGCGCAGGAGATGCAGGTCTACCAGGCGTTTCCCCAGGGCGGCCAGGGCTTGAAAGCGCTGAAAATCGGCGGTGAAGGGGAGGCGCGGAAAGTCGGTCTTGAGGAAGGCGGCGTACTTCTCACGGTAGGTCGGCGCGTAGAGGACGGCGTAGATGTAGTGGAAGATGTCCTCCGGCGTGGGTTTTTGGCCATAGGCCGCCTGCAAGGCCGCCATGACCTTTCGATTGAGGTTCGACTTCCTATCTGCACCTGGCTCAAGGTCGCTGAAGAGGCTCTTCTTAGAGGTGTCAGAGTAGAGGTAGAGGGGGAAGAAGTAACTTTGTCCAGAAATAATATGAATATCTCCGATCCTACTTGAAACAAACGAATCTTTTTCTTCAACATCTGTAATGACCCTCGTTGTTACTAAAACGAGATTTTCGCTTAAAAGATGCTCCATCCATTTCGTACAAGTTCGTGACACAATGGAATCAGAATAGTAAATATAGCGGAAATCCCAGGGCCGATAATGGTATTCCTTAATTTTGTCGGCATGTCTTTCATCTTTCACCATTTCTCTTGCTTTACGCAGATTCCATTCATATGTGTCTCCGACTTTAAATGCGTTTTGAATGATAGAGTCAGGTAGGCTCAGATTAGCAAACATAAGCATTCGATTTTGAAGTTCATCCTCATTGAAAGCTACTGCCAAACTGTCCCTTCTGGTTATTATTCCGGAACCCCCTACTTTAAAGATTTCATCTATTCCCCAGAAGTTTCCAAATTCAAGCAAAAGTTTCCCTGCCTTTGGGATAAAAAAGTAGAAGCCAGACTTGTATTTTCTGCCCCACCTAGTTTTAGAGAACTTCTCTTCAAACTCCTCTACGTCTAGTTGCTCCCATTGTGTTGTTTCTACGTCATTGTCGAAGAGGTACTTGTATTTCTCATCCCTCAGTCCCCAGAGATCGGCATAGTACACCCTCTTTTTCCCCAATGGTTTCTCAAGTTTCACGTAGAGGGCAATGGCGACACCTTGCTGGATGTCAAAGACATTCTCGTCCCTTCCACCCTCAGGCGTCTTTTCACCGATCCTTGAGGAGCCGTGCAGATTCAGGAGATAAATCTCATCGAAGCTCTTGAGAATTTCTTGCCTCATCCCTCGATGAGTCACCCCGGAAAGGTAAGAGTTGTTGGTAATAAAACCTAAGATTCCCTTACCCGCCTGGTCCAATTTCCAATGGGCAAAGCGAATGAACTTGATGTAATCGTCCTCTAAAGTACCATATTTTTTCTCTCCCTTAACAGCCTTCTTGTAATCTTCCATTAGTTTCCCAATGAAAGCAGTTTTGTGGGATTTGAATGAATAGGGGGGATTGCCGAGAACGACCAAGATAGGGCGTTGCTTCTTGACCTCGCCAGCCAGGTGGGACTCCTGGGACAGCGAGGCCATGCCCGGCAGGTGCGTTTGTTCCAGTTCTTCCATTTGCAGCGTGTTAGTCAGGTAAAACTGAAAGCGCTCGTCGTCGCCCAGGCGGTGCCCCAATTCCTCCAGGAAGAAAGACATCTTGAGGTGTCCCACGGCGTAGGGGGCCATCATCAACTCAAAGGCGTAGTAGTTTCTCAGAATGTGCTGACGGATGAACTCCTCCCGGCCACCCGTGCCGTATTTATCCGCGAACTCCCGCACTGCCTCCTGGCAGGCCCGGGCGACGAAGGTCATGGTTCCCGCCGCCGGATCAAGCAGAGTAACCCCTTCGGAGGCCAGGCCGTCGGGGCGGCCAAACTTCTTCTTCAGCAGCCGATGGAGAGAACGGACGATGTAGGAGACAACCGGCTCAGGGGTGTAGTAGACGCCACGCCGCTCACGCTCTTCGGGGTCGTAGACGGCCAGGAAGGTCTCGTAGAAGTGGACGATGGGATCGCTGCCTTTCCCTTCATGGTAGAAGCGGTCGAGGATGCCACCGGCATCGGCCACCGCCAGCACTTCAGAGATGTCATCCACGATCCATTCAAGCTGCCTGGGCAGATCGCCCAGGGAGATGAAGCGGAACACATCCCGCAGGATGCCGATGGTGCGGGGGATGTTGTCAAAGGCCATACGGCGGTTGAACCCATCCCTGGTACGCGTGCGAGCAGCGAAGAGGCCGTAGGTGATCGTTTGGGCGTAGAGGTCGGCGAAGTCCTCCAGGGTGAGGTTGGCAATCAGGTAATTCTGGAAGGCCTCATAAAATCCCAGTAGGACCCCCGGCTCTGTCGCCTGCTCTTCGCGTAGCTCGTCGGCCACCACATCCCGGAGAAAGCGCGTGCGTTTGGCCAACTCAATCGCCAGCGACTCGGCGGTGAAGACGCGCGGCAGGGAGAAGGAGAAGAACCGTTCCAGCAGGTCGAGGAGTTCATCGCCCTTTTCCACAGGTGGGACAACGCCCAGTTGGAGGACGCGTGGTCTGGCCGCCGTGACGGGACTTACCAGCAATTGCCCATTCCGGTAGAGGCGGAACTCAAAAAAGTTGGTGAGGATCAGGTTGGGAAAGGTATGGAGATAGCGTTGCAGTTGCTCGGTGGCCTCAAAGTAGTCCAGGCTCTCTGCGAAGGGTCGCTTGGCCTCCATGTAGCCAATGATCCGATCGTGGCCGTTCCAGACTCTGAAATCCGGGTTGCCAGCCTCCGTCTTCTTGGGAAGGGCGGTGACGTGCACTTCGCTTCTGCCGGTGGAGGCCGCAAATTGTTGAAAGAGCTTTTCCAGGCAGGAATAGAAGCTCTCTTCCGTGGCGTCCCCCCGGCTGTAGACGTCGGCTAGGTCTTTGAAGTACTCCGTGAGTAAGGCCATTTTGCTTTTCATGAGAACCTCAACTTTGGGCGAAGTTCAAGTTGGCCCCGTCGCCGACTATTTTAACTCACTTTACGCCAACTGTCAAATGCGGATAAAGTAGGGGCGAAGCATTCCCACGAAAACCTGAGGCGACACATAGTGCCGCATCTGGTCGCCAGTGATGAGCAGTTGGCTGATCTAGGAATGCTTCGCCCCTACTCATTGTTTTCGATAGAACCACCGCTTGGTCAGCTCGGCGGAGACAAAGTAGAGAACGATGATGGCGGCTACGGCCAGCAGGTAGAGCGGTGGCAGAGCCTGGAACCCCAGCAAGGCGGCCAGGGGCGAGTAGGGGATGATCAGCGTGACCAGCCACACCAGACCCGTGACGAGCAGCATGGCATGGCTGGGCCGACTACGGAAGAAGGGCAGACGCGTGCGCAGGGCAAAGACGACCAGGCTGGCCGATAGCACCGACTCGATGAACCAGCCGGTGCGGAACAGCGCCGGGTCGGCACGCAGCAGCCAGAGGAGCATCCCAAAGGTGATGTAATCAAACACCGAGCTGAGCGTACCGAAGATGGCCATGAAACGGCGGATGAAGGCGACATCCCAGCGATGGGGCTCCTGAACGAAGATGGGGTCCACGTTATCGCCAGCGATGGTCATCTCCGGCAGGTCGGTCAGGAAGTTGATGAGCAGGATTTGCTCGGGCAGCATGGCCAGAAAGGGCAGGAAAAGTGAGGCCCCAGCCATGCTGAACATGTTGCCGAAGTTGGCGCCGGTAGCCATGTAGACGTACTTGAGGGTGTTGGCGAAGGTGGTGCGCCCCTGTATGATGCCCTGATGGAGCACCGCCAGGTCCTTTTTCAGCAGCACAAAGTCGGCGGCTTCCTTGGCCACATCCACCGCCGTGTCCACGGAGATGCCCACGTCGGCGGCGTGGAGGGCGGGCGCATCGTTGATACCGTCGCCCATGTAGCCGACCACGTGCCCGGTCTTCATGAGGGCCAGGATGATGCGCTCCTTCTGGTTAGGGTCTACGTCCACGAACATGTTGGTGCGCCTAGCGGCCTGCCAGAGGGCCTCGTCTCGCATGGCATTGAGCTCGGCGCCGGACAGCACGCCGGTCACCTCCAGGCCAATGGCTTGAGCCGTGTGCAGAGCCACCAGCCGGTTATCGCCAGTGATGATCTTGAGCTGCACGCCCAGGTTGGCCAGATCGGCGAGGGTTTCTTGCACGCCGGGTTTGGGTGGATCGAAGAAGAGCAGGAAGCCAGCGAAGATCAAATCGTGCTCGTCCTCACGGGTGTAAGGGCGGGTTGACCTCACCCCCGACCCCTCTCCTACGAGGAGAGGGGGGGACTCCCCCTTCCCGGCGAGGGAAGGGGGCCGGGGGGTTAGGTCTTTCATCGCGACGCCCAGCACGCGGTAGCCCTGGGCGCTCCAGTCGGCATAGCGTTGCTGGATTTCAGCCCGGTGGGCGTTATCCAGGGGAACAGTGGCCCCGCCGTCCGGCACCTGGGCGCACACTGCCAGCACGTTCTCCAGCGCCCCCTTGGTGATGAGTAGGAGTGCCGGGCCTTGCGTCCCTGCCTCCTGCACCACCACACTCAGCCGTTTGCGCACGAAATCGTAGGGAATCTCGTCCACCTTGACGGGGAGCGATGCACCCTGGAAATGCGTCGCACCTGCGGGGAGGATGGCCTCGTCCAGGGGATTGGCCAGCCCGGTCTGAAAGTAAGCATTCAGGTAAGCGAGGCGCAAGACCTCGTCCGATGGCTGCCCCTGGGCGTCCAGGGCCCCGTCCAGGCGCACCACGCCCTCGGTCAGCGTGCCGGTCTTATCGGTGCACAGCACGTCCATGCTGCCGAAGTTCTCGATGGAGGCCAGGCGCCGCACGATGACGCCGCGGGCAGCCATGGCCTGTGAGCCTTTGGCCAGGTTGATGTTGATGATCGCCGGTAGCAGTTGTGGCGTCAACCCTACGGCCAGGGCCAGGGAGAAGAGGAACGAGTCCAGGATCGGCTTATGGAAGAAGATGTTGAAGGCGAAAACGGCCAGAACCATCAGCAGCGTCACCTCGCTGAGCAGATAACCCAGTTGACGAATGCCATGCTCGAACTCGGTCTCCAGAGGGCGCAATTCCAGGCGCTCGGCGATCTGGCCGAAGGCGGTAGCCGTTCCGGTCTGCACGATCAGGGCGCTGGCGCTGCCGCTGCGCACGCTGGTGCCCATGAAGACGCAGTTGGTGCGCTCAGCCAGGCTGGCCGGCGCGGCAACCGGGCCGGGGCTTTTCTCCGCGGGGAAGGTCTCGCCCGTCAGCACCGCCTGGCCGACGAAGAAGTCCCTGGCCTCCAGGACGATACCATCGGCGGGTATCAGGCTGCCCGCTGAGAGTAGCACGACATCGCCGGGCACTACCTCCTCAGCCGGGATAGACTGCGGTTGGCCGTCGCGCCGCACCGTGGCTTTGATGCTCACCTGGGCGCGCAGCTTCTCGGCGGCGGTGCTGGCACTATACTCCTGCGTGAAGCTCAGCAAGGCGCTGCCTAAGATGATGGCCAGGATGATCAGCGCATCCACCCAATCCTGTAGCACGGCCGAGACGATAGTGGCAAAGAGCAGGATAAGGATGATGGGACTCTTGAACTGGTTGAGGAAGAGCCCCAGCGCCGTGGCCTTCTTCCTGGCTTTCAGGGTGTTGGGGCCGAACTGGGCCAGACGCTGCCTGGCCTCGGCCGCGCTCAGCCCGTCGGGCGTGCTGCGCAGGGCGGCCAGCAGGCTATCCAGGGGTTGGCTCCAATATTGGGTAGGCTTGGCTTCTTCTGTCATCTCGCGATGGCCATCGTCAATACAAAATCATGCTGATTATACCACAATTCGCGCCGCTTTGCAGCATTTCCCGCTAGAACGCCCGCTTGCCAGGGAACTGTGGTAGGGGCATGGTGCACCATGCCCCTACTTGCACAAACAAAGAATCGGTGGGAGCCAGAACAATCTGGTTCCCACCGATTTCTGTTGGTGCGTATGGCACGGACGGGGCGCTAGTTCTCAGCGCCTTCCAGTCCTTCGCCACCGCCCGAGTCCTCCGGGCCAGCGGCCTCAGTGTGCAGGATTTGACCGTTGCCGGCATCCACCTTCACATCCAGGCCGTTGCTCAGCTCGACGCTGTAGACCAGGCAGCCATTCTCGTCGTCCAGCTCTACTTTAGTAGCCGTAGTGCCGGGGTTGGCCGCGAGGGCGGCGGCTTTAGCCTGATCCGCCGTGATCGTCGGCGTAGCGCCCGACTTGAGACTGCAGGTGTAGGTTGGGCTCTGGTCGTTCGGCCCGCCCTGCTCTGCAGCAGACGCTGGGGGCGTGGGTCCCTGGGCGTAGGCCACCAGGCCGGCACTCAGGATGCCCGCCATCAGCAGGGCGACCATGCCAGCTAGCAGCAGCTTCTTCATCTCCGGTTCCTCCTTCCTTGTAGAATTTGTGCGACGCCGTAGTAACGTCGCTACCATTATTCTACCAGAGGACCATGAGAAACCGGTTAAACAAACGTGAGACTTTTCTCATCCAGTGCGTCTAGGGAGCCAGACGCTGAAGGTGCTGCCCCGGCCCAGTTCACTATCCACCGTGATGCGCCCACCGTGGGCCTCGGCGATCCAGCGCGCAATCGCCAACCCCAACCCTGAACCGCCCCCAGCCCGCGAGCGTGACTCATCGGCGCGGTAGAAGCGCTTGAAGATATGTTCCAGGTGCTCCGGCGGGATGCCTGAACCGCTGTCGGTCACTCGAACGATGACCGCCGACGGTTTACCGCCAACCACGTTCGTTTGCAATGTGACCTGACCACCTGCTGGGGTGTACTTGACGGCGTTGTCCAGCAGGTTCAGGAATAGCCGGATCAGCTTGTCCGGGTCGCCGTTCAAGAGCAGCACATCTGGGACCTGCAAGTGGAGCGTCAGCCCCTTGGCTTCGGCCAGGGGGCGCACCTGTTCGACCACCGCCCGCAGCAGGCCGGCCAGGTCCAACGGTTCCGGGTGCAGGAGCGGCTGGCCGGTGTCGGCCCGCGCCAGAAGCAGCAGGTCTTCCACCAGCCGCGTCAGCCGGTCTACCTCTTCTTCCAGTTCGGCCAGCACGCGCCGGTACTCGCTGGTGCGGCGCGGGCGGTTCAGCGCCACGCCGATGTCGCCCTTCATGACGGTGAGCGGGGTGCGCAGTTCGTGGGACGCGTCGGCGGTGAACTGGCGCTGGCGGCGGAAGGCTTCATCCAGGCGCGCCAGCATGGCGTCGAAGGTGCGGGCCAGGCGGCCCACCTCGTCATCGGGCAGGGTGAGACCCAGGCGCTGGCCCAGGTCCTCGGCGCTGATGCGCTGTGCCGCGCGAGTGATGCGGTCTATGGGCGACAGCGCCCGGTCGGCCAGAAACAGGCCGCCCACGCTGGCGATGGCCAGAGTGAAGGGCACGGCGATGGCCAGGATCAGGAGCAGTTGCCGCAAGGTGTCCTGGACGGACTCCAGGGATTGCCCAACCTGGACGATGCCATACACCTGGCCATTCTCCTGGTACGGGATGCTGTACAGCCGCACCGGTGTCGGATCGTTCGGCAGGCTCACGGTGAGGAAGTAGCTCCGTCCCTGCCGCGCGGCGACCAGGGCTGCCGCCGGGACGGGCAGGTCGCGGAAGGGGCCGCTGCTGGCCACGATCCGGCCGTCGAGATCGCCGATCCGCACCAGCAGGCCGCGCTCTCCCAGGCTGGCACCTTCGCCGCTCTGCCAGTTGAGCTGGCCATTTTCCAGATTGACCGCCCCGGCGACCTGCTCAGCGGCCAACTGCAGGCCGTCATCCACCTGCTGGTACAGCCCGCGGGCCAGGATCAGGTAAAGGGCACTGCTGAAGAATACCAGGATCAGCCCCAACAGCAACACGTACCACAGTGTCAGGCGGACGCGGACAGTGCTAAACCACTTCGTCATCGTTGCCTTCGGCCAGCTTGTAGCCCACGCCGCGCACAGTGTGGATCAACTGCGGAGCGAAGCCGTCGTCGATCTTGCGGCGCAGATAGCGGATGTACACGTCCACGATGTTGGACTGGTTGTAGAAGTCGTAGTCCCAGACGTGCTCAGCGATCATCGTCCGGCTCAACACCTGCTTCGGATGGCGCATCAGGAACTCCAGCAGGCTATACTCTTTGGGCGTCAACTCGATCGGCCGCCCGGCGCGCGTCGCCTGGTGGCTGACCGTGTCCAGCCTCAGGTCGCTGACCTGGAGCACGGTCGCCTGCACCTCCGGTGGGCGGCGCGCCAGGGCACGCAGGCGAGCGAGCAGCTCCTTGAAGGCGAAGGGCTTGACCAAGTAGTCGTCGGCGCCGCTATCCAGGCCAGCGACGCGGTCGTCGACGGCGTCCTTGGCGGTCAGCATCAGGATAGGCGTGCGGACGCCACGCCGGCGCAGCTCGCGGCAGACGCTGATTCCGTTGCGTTTGGGTAGCAGGATGTCCAAGACGATGAGGTCATACTCGGCTACGTCCACCCAATCCAGAGCTTCCTCGCCGTCGTGGGCCACATCCACGGCGTAGCGTTCTTCCTGCAAACCTTTCTGGATGAAAGTCGCGATTTTGGGTTCGTCTTCGACCACCAGTACGCGCATCATGATCCTCCTTGTTCACATGGCAAGGAGAATTATAGCCGCTTCTCATGAGAATTGGATTAAAGATCCTGCTGTTCTCTCCCTCTGGCTCATTCCTCCCACAGCGGCACCAGTTTCAGGATCCAGCGGGTCATGTACACGCCCCAGAGCGATGATCCGGCGACCATGGGCCCCATCACCGCCCACGCCCGCCAGTCCAGCGGTACAACGCCAAACAGGCTATGCAGCGGCGTATACAACGCCAGTAATTGCAACCCGACCGCTGCCGCGTAGCTCCACAGCAAAGCCTGGTTTGACCAGAGAGACAGGTTGTCCAGTTGCCGCACGACCATCACGCGCGTGAAGGCGTGCAAGACAATACTGGTGAACAACATCGTCCGCGCGTAGGTTACACCGCCGAATTGGAGCCCTACCCAAAAGATGAGGCCGTAGGCGATCAGGGTGCGGAAGACGCTGCCGGCAATCGTGGCGTAGATGGCCTTGTTCAGGATGGGTTCGTCGTGGCGGCGCGGGCGGCGCTTCATGACGTGCGGCACGGCCGGATCGGCAGCCAGGGCACTCGCCGGGACCAGATCGGTGACCACATTCACCCACAACAGCATTTTGGCCGAGAGCGGAAAATAGCCCGCGGCTGAGAGCGCCAGCACGACGAACACCTCGCCCAGGCTGGTGCTGAGCAGGTAATTGGTGAACTTGCGAATGTTGTCGAAGATGCGGCGACCTTCCTCAACGGCGGCAAGGATAGTGGCAAAGTTGTCGTCCAGCAACACCATAGCCGAGGATTCCTTGGCGATGTCCGTGCCGCGCAGCCCCATGGCCACGCCCACATCGGACTGCTTCAGCGCGGTGGCATCGTTGACGCCGTCGCCGGTCATGGCCACGAAATGACCGGCGTCCTGGAGCGCCTGCAGGACTTGTTGCTTGGTCTGCGGCGTGGCGCGCGCCACGATGTCCACCTGCTTCGTCCGTTCATGCAGGCTCTCCCTGGAGAGGCTTTCCAGTTCGCGGCTTTCCACGCTGCGCTCGCCGATGCCCAGTTGGCGGCCCACGGCACGGGCGGTCAGGGCGTTGTCGCCGGTGATCATCACCACGCGGATGCCTGCGCTGTGCGCCTGCGCAATCGAGTCGGCAGCCTCCGGGCGCGGGGGGTCCATCATCGCCTGTAAACCGAGGAGGGTTAGACCTTGCTCTGCGCTGTCCATCGCCTCCGCTGAGGTCACCTCTTTCTGCGCCAGGGCCAGAACGTACCAGGCCTCGCTCTCCAACTGCTCAATCGTTCCCTGCACGGTCTGGCGATAGGTGTTATCCAGCGGTGCAACCTGACCGTTGCGCCTGGCCGTTGTGCAGCGCGCCAGCACTGCCTCCGGCGCGCCCTTGGTGTAGGCGACAAAACTTCCAGCGCGCTGATGAATCGTCGTCATCATTTTCCGTTCAGAACTGAACGGGATCTCGTTGACCTTGGGCCAGCTGGCCCGTTCGCGCGCGACGTCCAGCCCAGCCGTGTGGGCGGCGCGCAGCAGCGCCATGTCCACTGGGTCGCCCACCACTTTGAACGCCGTGGAATCCTCCACCGTGGCCTCATTGCACAGCACGCCTGCCCGCAACACCTGACGTAGGCCCTCGTCGTTGAGTTGACCTGGAGAGAGGGGGGCGATTTGGCCATCGGCAACCAGGCGCTGGACAGTCATCAGGTTCTGCGTCAGCGTGCCGGTCTTGTCGGTGCAAATCGTGTCCACTGAACCCAAGGATTCCACGACCGCCAGACGCCGCACTACCGCTTTGCGCGCTGCCATCTGGTGCGCGCCCAGGGCCAGGGCGAACGTCAGCACGATGGGCAGGCTTTCCGGGATGGTGGCCACGGCCAGGCTGAGGGTGTTGAGCGCCACGTCCACTGGCGGCTCGTGCAGAGCGAAGAGCAGGATGAGCGCGACGATGATCGCCAACACACCCACGATGATCGTCATCTGCCGCGCCATCTTTTGCACTTCCACCTGGAATGGGGTGGGCCGCTCGGCCATCTGTTGCAGCGTGGCGGCAATCTGCCCTACTTCGGTGGCCATGCCGGTGCGGACAGCCACGGCCAGACCGGTGCCGTGCGTAACATAGGTTGAGCCGAAGACCATGCTGGTACGCTCGGCCAGGGGCGCATTGGGCGCAACGGGCTCGGGCGATTTGTCCACGCCGACGCTCTCGCCCGTGAGGGCTGATTCGTCGGCGCGCAGGCTGTGCGCCTCGATCAGGCGGGCGTCGGCCGGGACCTTCTGCCCTTGGGAAAGCACCAGGATGTCGCCGGGCACCACCTCAGCAGCATCAATCTGGCGGCGGACGCCCTCACGCAGTACCGTAGCCTTGAACAACAGGAGTTTGTCCAGCGCCTCCAGTTCCTTCTGGGCGCGGTACTCCTCAAAGAAACTCAGGGCTACGCTGAGGGCGATGATGCCCAGAATGAAGAAGGCGGTCAGCCGGCGGCCACTTTCACCGGGCAGAAAGCTGACAGCGTAGGCCAGCGCCGCCGCAAACAGCAACACCAGCACGAAGAAATTGGCGAATTGTTTAAGGAAGAGGCGTAGTGGTGAGATGGGCTTGCGCCGCGCAATCTCGTTGCGGCCAAAGCGCGCCAGCCGTTCGGCGGCTTCGGTTGCCGTCAACCCTTCAGCACGCGTGCCTAAGCGCTGGAGCGTGTCGTCAATGCTGAGGCTAGGCCAGGATATTGTGTCCATAGTGGATGGTCTCCTGTTCGGAGACAGTTACTCCTCACGCTCGGTGGCTCCGGTGGTTATCAAGGCTTGGGGCACCTGGAGGCGCTTCGCTTCGCGCCAGCGCCGCCAGAGAATGAACAGGCCGGTCAATGCGACGAGCGCCTCGCCGATGAGCCAATCGGGACCTTGCGGGACGAACGCCGTGATCAGCCCCGGCAGTCCATCCCACAGCCCATGCAGGAGCGAGACGGTCAAATACGCTACCAGCACTTTGCGATTGATGTGGAAGCGTCCGGGATGGCTCTCGCGAAACAAAACACTGGCAAAGATCGCCGTCCAGGTGCCGTGACCCACCGGCGACAGGAAGCCGCGTAGCAACGTTATCCCAACGGTGATGGACAAGTTGCCTCCGCTGCGCAGAAAGGCAGTGAAGGCATAGCCCGTGCTTTCTAGCGCGGCAAAGCCCATCCCCGCGGCGGCACCAAGGAGCAGCCCGTCCAGTTCTGAATCGTGACGGAGACGGCGAGCAACCACCAACACACCCAGGATCTTGACCAACTCCTCGATCAGGCCGACATCCAAGGCGGTGAGGAAATCCAGGTGGCTGATAAAGAGCGGCTCCAACAGCGATGCGGCAAAAACGCCCAGCACGCCGCCATAGATAAAACCTCTCACAATGTCGGGAAGCGTGAGCCGACTGAGATGCTGCCGCTCATAGAAAAAGGTCACGTAAGCCACGGGTACCATGAAGTTGCCTAACATGACTACTGTGGGAAACAGATTGGGATTGCTCGTCAGGATCAAGACGACGATTCCCAAGAAGTAGAGTACAATGCCGATCAGAAGCACCCGCCACCACGAGCCGGCATGGCGGAGTCCTCGCTCTGCCGGTGGCATTGACAATCCGCCTGTCATCTTACACCCCCGTAGGGGCGCAGCGCCGCTGCACCCCTACTATCCTGCTGAATTTGGGAACCCCCTCACTACGAGCAGATTGGCGAGTTATACCCCGCGCCGCACGAAGCGCACGTGCTTGCGCGTGCGCGTTGTCTTGGCGTCCGCGGGCACGATGCTGATGGAGCCGTCTACCTCCAGCACGGCCAGGCGCACGTCCTTCAGGTCGGCCACGCCGTGTTCCCGGATGGCCATCAGCACCTCGTCCTCGTTCAGCCCCTCCCGGCGCAGGTGCTCCCGCACAAACTGCCCCTCGTGGATCAGCAGCGTGGGCGATCCCTCTACAGCCAGTCGCAGCCAGGGGAGCCGCTGGCGGGCCTGGGCTAGAGCATAGTTCCCCACCAGGAGCACCGCCGCGGCGATGAGCCCGCCCGTCAGCGACGTGTCCGGCCCCACCATGGCGTTCTGTACGGCATTGGCGATCAGCAGGATGAGCACCAGGTCGAATGGCGTAATCTGGCCCATCTCCCGCTTCCCCGTCAGGCGCAGGCCGATGAGCAGTGCCACGTAGACGATGAGCGTGCGCACCACGATGTTCCACCAGGGGACACTCAGACTGAATATCTCCATCCCCTTCCTCCTACTCCTCGTCCCTCGTCCCCCGTTCCTCGTACCTCGTACCTCGTTCCTCGTTCCTCGTACCTCGTTCCTCGTTCCTCATCCCTCGCCCCTCATCCCTCGCCTGGCCGAAGACCAGCAGGTAGTGCAGCCAGGAGCCGTAGCTGCTCGCCAGCTCGAAGCCAGCCTGCTGGCACCAGGCGATGACGGTCTGGCGGCGGGGATAGTCGGGGTCGAACAGAAACTCGCCCACAGCCAGGAGGCCGTCGGGCTTGAGCACGCGCTTGATCTCGGCCAGGGCGCGCTGCTGGTCGGGGATCTCGCCGAGGACGGTGATCATGAATGCCCGGTCCATGCTCTTGTCTGGTAAGGGCAGCTCGTAGGCCGAGGCTAGCTTTGGGGTGACGTTGCGCACGCCTTTTCCCTTGATTTCCCTCTCCAGCTTGCCGATCATCGCCGGCTGGATGTCCACGGCGTAAACCTGCCCCTCAGGGCCGGCGCGTTTGGCCGCCTCGAAGGTGAAGGTGCCAGGGCCGGGGCCTAACTCCAGAACCTGCAGGCCGGGGCGAATGTCCATCCACCCCACGACCTGCTCGGGCGGCTGGATGGCCCGCCGGAGCGGGCTGTTGAGAAAATAGGCCACAATGGGTGGCACCGGAAAGTGCCAGTAGCGTCGGACCAGGCGGCCCACGGTCTGCACGATGAGGAACCAGCCCAGCACGGCCAGGATAAGCCAGCTCAGGAGGCGCAGGATGAGTAGCAAGATAGACATAGGTTGGCCTCCAGTAGCGGGTAGACAAGTAGGTGAAAGTAGACAAGTAAACAAGGAGCAAGTAGACAAGGAAGCCGCATTGTCACGTTTCACTCTTCACGTTTCACTTTACCGCCTCAGCCAGTAGATCTTCTAGCCAAACTCCATCAGATACAGCGCGGGTCTGCCAACCCGGCAGCAGGCGGTCGAGCAGCGTGGCCTGCGCCATGCCGGTGTAGTAGAAGCGAGTCTCGCCCTCACTGGCAGATTCACGTTTCATCTGGTCAATCTCTTGCGACCAGCGTTGCTCGAAGGTCTTGTAGCCCTTGAAGTCGGGATCGCTGGCCAGGGTGGAGAGTGGTTGATAGCCAGGTGTGGTGTAGGCGGCGCGCCAGATGGCCAGCTCGACGTATTTGGCCAGCCCCTCCTCCCACTCCAGTTGACGCTCGTAGGCCACCATGGTGGCGTCCAGGCTGTGCGTCGTGCGGCGTTGGGCGCGCTGCGCCAGGAACTGGCGTGCTAACTCTGCTGCCTCGCTGTCCGACTTCGCCCTTAACGCCCTGGCCAACAAATCAATCTCTTTCCCCCAGTCGTCGTGCATCTGCTCGTCGGCGGCCTGGTAATTCTTCCCTTCCTGGTGAGCCTTCTCCGCCGCCTCCAGGGGCGCCGGGGCCACCAAGGCCTGATAGGCGTGGAAGGACTCGTGCAGGACGGCGCACATCTGCACCTCGCTGGGCTGGATGAGCACCAGGTAAGGGAAGACATCCTCTATCAGGGGAGGCAACACTTTGCGGAACAATTCCCGCATGAAGAGGTCTGTTTCCCACCTCGTCGCCATGCGGGCCACCCAATGGTCGCCCACCTGCACGGCAAAGTTCTGCGGGTCAGCCGACCGTTGACGGTAATAGGTCTGCCCCTCGAAGGTATCGCCCGCCACCGCCTCCCACTCCGCCGGCGGGTGGGGATAGCCAATCAGGAAGGAATAGTCACGGTTCCAGATGATCACCGGGATGTCGGCCCGGCCCCAGCCCGGCCACACAACCTCCCCCAACTCCTGCTTGAGGTGCAGGGTCTCCGCCAGGCGGGCTTTGTCCAGGGGATCCAGACGATCCAGCATCTGCGGGCCGCTAGGGAGGCGGCGGTTGCTCAGGGCAGAGATCGCCCCCGCCGCGATGCACAACAATAGCGAGCCCAGGATGGCCAACAGAAGTACGTGGCGAAATCGTTTCATCTAACCTTCCTCAATGTTTCGTGTTGCGTGTTTCGTGTTGCGTATCGCCTACTAGACGGAACACGCACCACGCAACACGAGGTGGCACTCCAAGGCAGTATTTGCTGACTACACTAGTGAATTCTCAGACGGCATCTAATAGAATCCCGGCAGCAGCCGCTTCGTTGTGCGCTGCTGGTAGGCGCGATGCTCCGCGCCAAACTCGGCCAGGAGCATGGCCTCTTCGCTGGCGATGCGCCGCAGGATGAGCGGCACCACGAAGATGGTCGCTCCCAGGGCCACCAGGCTGCTCAGGGCCAGGCCGATGCCCGTCAGGCACAGCAGGTTGCTCAGGTAGCCGGGGTGGCGCACCAGGCGATAAGGGCCGCTGGTCACCAGGCGATGTCCCGGCTGCACGCCCAGCCGCGAGGTGTACAGGCCGCGCAGCGCCCAGAAGGCTGCCACCTGCAGGGCGATGCCCGCGGCAAAAAGCAGCAGCCCCGCCCAGGCCAGTGGGCCATCACGGGGGATGGGGCCGGTGAAATGCGCGTACTCCCACGGCGTCACCACGATGAGCCCGACCAGGGCTACGACCCCCAGAGCCACGATTGTCCGCTGGCTGCGGTCGTAGGCCGAGGGCGCACCGCGTTGCCGCCCCAGGGCGATGGCCAGCCACCACATCGCCCACAGGGCCAGGTACACCGCACCCACCGGGCGGCGGAGGAAGGCCTCCCCACCGCCAGCGACGACGATGACCACGCAGGTGATGGCGGCGAAGAAGAGCACGCCGATCAGTCTGGCGATCATTGCTCTCCTCGATCCTGGATGATCTGTTGGCTGAGAGGTGGCTCGAAGCGCAATTTGGCCAGTTCCTGGCGCACGACCTCGCGCTCCTGCGGGCTCAGACGGACGTAGCGACTCACCAGTTCAGGGCTGATCGGCCGCAGCAGGCCAGCCTGTTGTAGGGCCTGCACAGCGCGGTCGCGCTCGGCAGTGGGGGTTGAGGTCGCGGCCTGATCCGATGCCTCCAGACGGGCCAGATCATCTACACTGACCAAGACGGCCTTGGGCCTGCCCCGGCGGGCAATCACAAAACGGCAGCGCAGCAATTCTACCTGAGCTAGCAGATTGGAGAAGTCTCTGCGTGCCTGGGTTACGGTGATCAACTTAGTAGTCACAGGGTTCCCTCATTGGATATGAAGTCTTATGGCGTATCCAGGCGTCTCAGTATGCGTATGGTAAGCAGCGTTAGCCAGCGGGAGGGGGCACGCTTCTGGCCGAAGTCCCACTCTTCCCAGGCCTTCCAGATGGATTCGGGGGTGAAGCGGTTTTGCTCATTAGCCTTGCCCCGGACGACGTTGGCCATCTCGTGTAAGCGGGCATCGTCCCGTAGCCAGGGGAACTGCGTCAGCACTTCCAGCACGTGCAGGATGTCGTACCAAATCAGGGGAGCCTTGAGCTTGCGGAAGTCAGTGCCCATGTAGAACATGTACGGGTGCTGCTCCCTGCTCTGCGTCCACAGCGCCAGCAGGGTCTCCGCCCCGCTGCGACTGGCCGGGCTGTCGCGCCATTCCGGTGTTTGCGCCAGGGCCTTGAGCATGACCAGATTGGCGTAGGGGCAAGGATCGTCTTTGCGGCCGGGCCCGCGGAACCTGCCCAGTTCCGGCGAGACGGCGCAGGGCCAACCGTTATCGCGGATCAAGCCAACCAGGTAATGGAGTGCCTGCTGGAGGCGCAGGTCCTGCCCCAGACCGAACTTCAGCAGGGCGTAGATGATCACAGGGGCGTCGCACAGGGCCCAGGCCCATTGATCCTGGCCAGTGCCACCGTAGGATGGCGATATGTTCATAGGCAACTGAAAAGGGCCTTGTGATGATTGGTGCTCCATGACACGCTCGATAATCACGTCCATGCCGGGATCAGCAGCACGCAATCCCAGGTCGGCGATGAAAGTCAGCTTGTGAAAAGGCTGACTGGCCGATTTGTGGCTACTGAGCACCTGTCCGGGCCATTGCGCCAACTCGCTTAGCAGGGCCTGTACCTGCGAACTGGCCAGCATGCCTTGCCGGGCCGCCCGCACCTGCGGGTCGTCTTCGGGCTGCTCCAGGAGGTCTACCCGGGTGCGATACTGCACCCAGGGCGGGCCTTCCAGCAGCCAGGCGATTGGTTCAGTCATCGGCCATCCTCCTTCAGAACAGGAATGGGATGAACATCACGTGGTCGGGTGGTCGCTTGGTCGGGTGGTCGCTTGGTCATTTGACCATGCGACCAATTCACGTTCCAGCCACCTGCTCCAGGATCACCGCTTCGTTGCCAGCCAGGATTGTCTCTGGTCCGCGCAGCCGCTCACCGGCCGGGCGCACGCTGCTCAGCAGTACCTGCCACTCACTAGGCGGCAGGGGGATAGCGCCGGGGCGGCTGCGGAAGTTGAGTCCCACCAGCACCGTCTGCTCCGCCGTCTCCCGCAGGTAGGCCAGGCAACCCGTCGGGCGCGGGATGAGTGGGCGATAGCTGCCGCGCCGCAGGGCGGGCGAGGTCTTGCGCAGCCAGATCAGTCGCCGGTAGAAGTTGAGCAGCGAGTCTGGGTTCTGGCTCTCGGCGGCGACGTTCACCTGCCGGTAATCGGGATTCACCCGCAGCCAGGGCCGGCCGGTGGTGAAGCCGGCGTTGGGCTGGTCGTTCCAGGGCATGGGGGTGCGGCAGCCGTCGCGTCCCCGGTAGAATGGCCAGTAGCGCTGGCCAGGCGGGTCCATGATCTCGGCGCGGGGGATGCGGCCCTCCCGCAGGCCCAGCTCCTCGCCGTAGTACAGGAAGGGCGTACCGCGCAGGGTGAGCAGCATGGTCGCCGCTACCTTGGCCCGCGCCGCCGTGAAGCGACCAGCCGCGTAGCGGCTGATGTGGCGGGTCTGATCGTGGTTGCTCAGCACGTAGCACGGCCAGCCATGGGGCGGTACGGCCTTGTTCCACGCCTCGATAACCCGCTGGAAGGCCCGCGCCTCCCAGGGGCAGCGCAGGAAGGCGAAGTTGAAGGCCAGGTGCAGCTCGTCGGCGCCGTTCCCGTAGTAGTTGGCGGCATGCCACTCGCCGACCTCGCCCACGGCCATGCGCTCCGGGTACTGGTCAAGCAGTTGCCGGAACTCCTTGAGCAGGTCGTGGGTCTCCGGCTGGTTCCAGTCGTAGATATGCTGCTGCCGGTCGTAGGCGCGCAGGCCCAGGCGGCGGGGGTTGTCACGCAGTTGGGCATCCTTATAATAGGCATCGGCGACGTCCAGGCGGAAGCCGTCCACGCCGCGATCCAGCCAGAAGCGGAGCTCGTTGAAGACGGCGTCGCGCACCTGGGGGTTGCGCCAGTTTAGGTCAGGCTGTTGGGGAAGAAAGAGGTGCAGGTAGTACTGGCCGGTAGTCTCGTCCCAGGTCCAGGCTGGCCCGCCAAAGACCGACTGCCAGTTGTTTGGCGGCAGCCGTTGATGGCCGCGACCATCGCGCCAGATGTACCAGTCACGCTTGGGATTGTCGCGGCTGGAACGTGACTCTATGAACCAGGGATGCTGGTCCGAGGTGTGATTCATCACCCAGTCCATGATCACCCGGATGCCGCGCTTGTGCGCCTCAGCCAGGAGGCGGTCAAAATCGGCCAGGGTGCCGAAGACAGGGTCAATGTCGTGGTAGTTGGCCACGTCGTAGCCGAAGTCGCGCATCGGCGAGGGGTAGATGGGCGAGAGCCAGATGGCGTCCACGCCCAGGGAGTTGGGCGTGCCGTCGTTGAGGTAGTCCAGGTGGGCGATGATCCCCGGCAGGTCGCCCACGCCGTCGCCGTTGCTATCGGCGAAGCTGCGCGGGTAGATCTGGTAGATCACGCCCTCTCGCCACCACAGGGAGTCCGGCATGTTTGGTGCTCCAGATGCTTACAGGTTGGGGGTAGGACGCAGATTAACGCGGATCAACGCAGATTTTTTATATTTTTTCTGCGTTCATCAGCGTTCATCTGCGTCCCGTATTCCTCCACGGCCTGCAGGAAGGCCAGGATGTTCTGCCAGGGCACGTCGGGCTCGACGTCGTAGGCGGGGGCGATGAGCAGGCCGCCGCCCTGGCCCACGGTGGCGAGGCGCTCCCGCACCTCCTGGCGTATGGCCACCGTGGCCACAGCTTCCGACCAGGTGGTTTGCACCCCCACCGTCCCCCAGAAGGCCAGCCGGTCGCCGTAGGTCGCCTTTAGCTTAGCCGGGTCCATGACGTCCGGCTGCACCGGCTCCAGCACGTCCACGCCAATCTCGATCAACTCCGGGATGATCGGCTTGATGTAGCCGTCGGAGTGGTACATGATGATGGTCTCGGGCTTTTCCTCCCGGATGGCAGCAATGATGCGGGCTAATCTCGGCTTGAGGAATTCGCGCCACATCTGCGGGCTGATGAGCATCTTGGTCGGCTCGCCCACGTCATCGCCCAGGACGATGATGTCCGCCCCAGCGCGGGCCAGGAGGGCGCAGTTGTGGGCGCACATGGCTGTAATCTGATCCAGCAGGTAGTGGGCGAACTCTTTGTTCAGGCTGAAGTCCAGGAGCAGGTTGTAGTACCCGCGCAGGCGCTGGGCGGTCTCGAAGATAACGCCGCCCAGGTGTGGCGGATCGCCCAGGACGGCCAGGCCGCGGCGGTGCAGTGCGGCTACCTGGCGCTTGAGCTCGCCGAAGCGCACGTCAGTGGCCACGGCGGGGAAGCGATAGCGCTGCAGGTCCTGGATGGTGCGCGCCGCGGCCAGAGGGTTGTAGTCGTGGAGCTGCAGGAGGTCGTACTCGCCGGAGGCGTGGCGGGCCGCCGTGGCTACGGGATCGTAGCCCCACTGCCAGTAGTTGGCCAGCGTCTTACGGTCGCCCACGCGCAGGTGCTGGGGCAGGCTCTCCAGGTAGCGCTCAAAACCCTCCTGCTCCCTGGTGCTCCCCGATTCGATCCGGCGCACCTCCAGGCCGAAACGCTCGGCGGGGTCCAGGCTGCGGAAGTGTAGCCGGAACTGGGTGTTGAAGTCTATGTGCTTGGGCACCCGATCGGGCACCTGGCGGGAAAGGGCCGCCAGGACGCGTTCTCGTGGTAGCATGGGCGCTCCGTTGCGCTAAGGGACGTCTGCAAGTTCGTTCCCGGTCAGCATAGAGGTGGCAGATAGCGGAGGTTTACCTTTCAGTTCGCTTTGCCTCCTGTCTGGCGGCTTTTTTGACGTCCTTCCAGAACGCAGCCACATCTGCGCCCAGGGCTGCAGCTTGGGTATCCACGTAGGTTTCGTCAAAGGCGGCACCCAAGGTTGGTTCGGCACCCAGATAGTGAAGAACCATTAGCTCATAGATATCGCTTTCGTGTTTGCGCGACCGTCCTTCAGCCCAGGCCATCAACTTGCCGATGATCACGTCCTCGGGGCGAGCACACCAGACTTCAAAGGGCTCGACGCCTGGCACGTCAACCGTCTGTCGCACCCGACGTTGGAAGGCCTGGTGATAGCGCGACTCCATCGTTAGCGGGATCAAATCGGCCTTCTCTCCTCTGGTGGCGTCAATGATGTTGAACATGATGCCCATGCGGATAGAGTCGCGTATCTGCTCTGGGTCGGCGTAGTAGCGTGGGGGTGGATAAGCAGCAACCAGGGCCTTGATGTGTTTCTCATGCAGTTCTACCACAATGTCTATGTCGTAGGTGACGCGTGTGCTGCCGTACACGGCAGCGGCAAAGGCGCCAATGATCATGTAGGGCGCGCCGATGGCTTCCAGTGTATGCAGGATGTCCAAGAAAAGACTAAGGTCCGGGGTACGTTCTTTCGGCACGGGCTAGCTCCTCCAGCAGCTTCAGGTTGATCTCTTCAGGTGACAGGTGAGGATACAGCCGGCGCAGGCGGCCACGCCTTAGCCCTACGGCCAGTTCTCGCGCCTCCAGCAGAGCCTGGATGCGCCTTCCCGGAGTAAGCTGGCTCAGCAAGCGCAGTTGCTGCAGGTCTACCGGGTCAAAGCGATAGGTCACTTTTGTCTTCACCGCGTCTCCTCCTCCGGACTTCAGGTCGCAGTGTTTATTTTCACCAACACCCATTATACGCCGTTCCGCCCTGGTGGTCAAGACCGTACCCGCATTTGCCGTCGCTCGGTAGGGGCGAAGCATTTGCCGGCAGCACTGGTCACGTCTCCACAATGGTAGGCAAATGCTTCGCCCCTACTCTTCCTTTTTGCGGGCGATTGTGCTACAATGCCCCTGTCGGTTAGGTTTTATCACCACAGAGACACAGAGGACACGGAGGGCGGCGTGGAAGATCTCAAGTATTGGGTGGGCTTCAACATCGTCCCCGGCGTGGGGCCGGTGCGCTTCCGCCGGCTGCTGGATTACTTCGGCGAGGCGCAACGGGCCTGGCAGGCCAGCGCCAGCGAGCTGACCAGGGCCGGGCTGGACAGCAAGACGGCGGAGAGCGTGGTGGCCACGCGCCAGCGCGTCAACCTGGAGCGGGAGCTGGAGCGCCTGGCCCAGCAGGGGGTGCAAGTCCTCACCTGGGAGGACGACGGCTACCCTCGCCTGCTGAAAGAGATCCACGCCCCACCGCCGCTGCTCTACGTCAAGGGCCACCTGTCCCCGGCGGACGACCTGGCCGTGGCGATCGTGGGCACGCGGCGAGCCACGGTCTACGGCAAGGAAGTGACAGCGCGGCTGGCCGGCGATCTGGCCCGCAATCGAGTGACTGTGGTCAGCGGGCTGGCCAAGGGCATTGACGCCCTCGCCCACCGCGCCACCCTCGACGCCGGCGGGCGCACCATCGCCGTGCTGGGCAGCGGCATGGACATCATCTATCCGCCGGAGCATGCCCGGCTGGCCAGAGAAATCGTGGAGCGCGGGGCGTTGGTCACCGACTACCCGCTGGGCACTCAGCCGGAGGCGGGCAACTTCCCGCCGCGCAATCGCATCATCAGCGGCCTCGCTCTGGGCACAGTCATCGTGGAGGCGGGGGAGGGCAGCGGCGCTCTGATTACCGCCGACTATGCCCTGGAGCAGAATCGGGAGGTCTTCGCCGTGCCCGGCAACATCACCAGCCCGCGCTCCCGTGGCTGCAATCGCCTCATCCAGCGCAGTGGCGCCAAGCTGGTTATGGACGTGGCGGACATTCTGGAGGAGCTAAACCTGACCATGGCCGCCCAGCAATTGGAGATGCGCGCCATCCTGCCCGAGAACGAGGTGGAGGCAGCTCTTCTCCAGCATATCTCCACCGAGCCCGTGCACGTAGACGAGATTGGCCGGGAGGCAGGCCTGCCCATCGCCACCGTCTCCAGCACCCTGGCCATGATGGAGCTCAAGGGCATGGTGCGCCAGGTGGGGGGCATGAACTACGTTTTGGCGAGGGAAGAGAGGGCGGAGTATCGGGTCGACTAGGGAATCAGGAAATCAGTGATCAGGGAATCAGGACTCATAAGGAAGCCTGATTCCCTGATTGCCTGATTCCCTGATTACCTGATTCCCTGATTACCTGATCATGCCCATGAGCAATTCAGACCCGGCTATTGAACTTGAGACCCTGGAGCAACCAACTACACTACCGCGCCTGTCGGCGGCCTGGCGGCGCGTCCTGGACCCGGATGGCCTGAACGCCCAAGTTCTTCATCTCGCCTGGCCGGCCATCGCCGAGCAGTTGCTCCAGACCATGCTCAGCATGACCACGATGATCATGCTGGGGCGACTGGGAACAGAGGCCATCGCTTCCGTAGGCGTGGCCAACCAGTTCATCTTCCTGATGATGCCCATCTGGGGCTCCGTTAGCGTGGGCACGGTGGCCCTGGTGGCGCGCCGCGTGGGGGCGGGCGACTGGGCCGAGGCCTCACGGGTGGCCAAGCAGTCGGTGTTGATCGGCCTGCTCCTGGGGCTGGGGCTGGGCGTGATCAGTTTCTTCCTGGCCAAGCCGCTGGTCCAGCTCATCGGCGCGCCGGCCGAGCTGGTGGAACCGGCGGCGCTGGTCCTGCGCATCACCGGTGGGCTGGCCGTGCTGCCCGTGGTCATGTTCATCATGGGCGGGGCGCTGCGCGGTGCCGGGGACACCCGCACCCCCATGTACATCACGGCGAGCATCAACGTGCTGAACCTGGCTGTGGCCTACGTGCTCATCTTTGGCATGGGGGGTGTGGTGCCGGCGCTGGGGATCGCCGGGGCGGCGTGGGCCTCGGTCGTTGCTCGTGCCGTGGGCTTTCTGGCCCTGCTCGTGCTGCTGTTCCGCGGTCGCAGCGGGCTGCGCATCACCTGGCGGACGAGTTGGCGGATTGATCGCCAGTTGTTGGGCTCGCTGCTGAACATCAGCCTGCCCGCCGCCGCCGAGCAGTTCCTGGTGAGCTTTGGCATGATGCTGATGTCCATCATTGTGGTGCGCATGGGCACAGAGCCCTACGCCGCGCACCAGGTAGCCATGCAGATCGAGGCCATCTCCGTGATGCCCTGCTTCGGCTTTGCTGTGGCGGCCAGCACACTCATCGGCCAGTACCTGGGGGCGGGCAAGCCGCAAAAAGCTGAGGCCAGTGGCTGGGCGGCGGTGCGCATGGGCATCTTCTGGACCTCACTCATGGGGTTGGCCTTCTTCCTGTTCTCTCCGGCGATGGTGCGTGTGTTCAGCACCGATGCGCTGGTGGTGTTCTGGGGGGCGCTGTGCCTGCGCATCATCGCCGCTGGCGAGCCGGTACAGGCTTTCGGCTTCATCACGGCCGGCGGGCTGCGGGGGGCGGGGGACACGCGCTGGACGCTGCGCGCCACGCTGGCGGGGATGTGGTTCTTCCGGCTACCGCTGAGCTACCTGCTGGCCTACCCGGTGGGCTGGGGCGTGGCCGGGGTGTGGGTGGCCATGTTCGCCGACCACCTGGTGCGCGACGCCCTCCTCCTGCGGCGCTACCTGTCCGGCAAGTGGAAGAAGATTGCCGTGTAAGAAGGGCGACCACGAGGGTTGCCCCTACATCTTTCTAGAGACCCCCGGAGTCTATTCGAACTTGCTTCTTGACTGAGCGAGCGCAGTAGACTCCGGGGGTCTTTGCCCCCGTGAAAGGGCAACCACGAGGGTCGTCCCTACATCTCTCTAGAGACCCCCGGAGTCTATTCGAACTTGCTTCTTGACCGAGCGAGCGCGGTAGACTCCGGGGGTCTTTGCCCCGTAAAAGGGCGACCACGAGGGTCGCCCCTACATCTGGGCACAACAAAACGGCGGGGTCGTGCGACCTCGCCGTTGTCTGTTGGGGGCAACTGAGCGGATATGCTCCCACAGTCCGTTCAATCCGCTCCCGAATCCGTTGTCAGCAATCCGCGCCCACTTTGCCTGCCGGCCTCCGCTCCTCCCGCACCTTCACCAGGAGCACCGTCCCCAACAGGCAGCACAGGGTGGCGGCGATGAAGAGGGCCGTGTAGCCCTGGTTGGCCTGGCGGGCGTTGAAGAAGTCCAGCAGCGGCCCGCCGAAGCCCGCGGCTACCCCGGCGCCCGCCGTGGCCAGGTTGGAGATGCCCAGGTAGCGCCCACCCTCGTCGCGGGGGATCAGGTCAATGGCCAGCGCCCAGTTGGTGCTGAGGAAGATGCCCATGGCCAGGCCGATGATGCCGCCGTAGATGAACAGGTCGTTGTAGCCGCGGGTGAAGATGAGCAGGAACGACCCCAGGGCCGCCAGCAGGCCGCTGACGACCACCAGACGCTTGCGCCCCAGGCGATCGGAGATTAATCCCGCCGGAAAGACGACGAACAGGATAGCCACGCCCAGGATGGCCAGGAGGTTGCCGGCCACCGTCACGTAGTTCACCGGCTCGATGACGTCCTTGATGAAGTACTCGGCGAAGTTGCGCACCAGGTTGACGCCCACCAGAATGAAGAAGCGAGAGACCAGCAGCCACATGAAATCGGGATAGCCCTGCACGTCCACGTTGAAGGTGCCCAGGATGGTGGCCAGCACGGGCCGGTCGTCCGGCGACTTCGTCAGGGGCTGCTCCTTCACGGCCAGGATGGTGATGAGCATGGTGACGAAGATGATGCCCATGATCGAGCCAAAGGTGAGCCACAGCCAGATTTGCCCCTGGCCGCTGACGTAGGGCTGTAGCAGCTTGGCGATGAACTGGGAGCAGACGACGATGCCCAGGATCTCCGCCAGGTTCTTAGCACCCGAGGCGGTGCCCAGGCGCTGCTCCGGGACGAGATCGGGGATGAGCCCCTGGTAGGGGCCGTGGGCCACGTTGGAGACAAACTGCAGGCCGATGTAGCCAGCAAAGAGCAGCCAGTAGTTGCCGGAGGCGGCGATAATGGCCAGGAACAGCAGGTTGAGCAGCGCCCCCACCAGGATGTAGGGCCGCCGCCGCCCCCAGCGCGCCGTCGAACGGTCGCTCACCGCCCCTGCCACCGGCTGCACAATCACCGCCACGATGAGGCCCACGGCGCCAAGCAGGCCCAGGGCTGTGCCCTTCAGCGCCTCCGGGGCCAGGGGCGGCACCAGCGCCGGCAGGATGATCGGCCCCATGCTGTTCCAGAGGTAGGACAGAGCAAAGGCATATACGCTGATGGCCGTATAGAACCAAATGCTCCGCAAGTTTCGCAAGAGTTTTTGTCTCAACTTACCCTCTCCTAAGTTAGAGTAGGTTTAGTTCTTACCCTTGTCTTACCCTTGCGAAGGTTTCAGAACCTTCGCAAGGGTATTCCTTTCTTCAATCCATCCATGCACCCTCTCCCACACCTTCTCCTTCTCGCTGTCCACTACCAGACCGTGGCCAGAGTTGGCGAACCAGACCAGTTGCTTGTCCAGCGAACCCAGGTGGGTCAGGAGGTAATCCGCATCGCCCGGCGAGATCGTGCGGTCGTGGCGACCGTAGATGAGCAGAGTAGGCACCGTGATCTGCGCCAGACGGCGCCGCACGATGGCCTGCAGCTCGCCCATGCTGACCAGGGCGGCCACGGGCTTGCGCTCGTAGGTGGCGGGGTGGGGGTAATACGTGGCTTTGGCCGCAGGATCGGTGAGGTCGCAGCGGGTGTCCCGCACCCAGCGCACGAAGTGCTGGACGAGGGGCAGGAGCCGCCAGCGCCAATCGCTGACCAGCACCGGCACGGACATGACGACCAGGCCGTCCAGCGGCGCTATCGTCGCCAGGTAGAGGGCCACGAGGCCGCCGCCGGAGATGCCCACCACAAAGACCTGCGGGCAGTGTCGCCGCAACTCGGCCAAGCCGTCTGCGGCTGATGAAGCGCCATCACGCCTTACTTCCCGAAACGGCGGGCGTGATGGCGCTTCAGAACCCACCCAGTCGGGCCAGCGCTTGCTCTCCAGGTCTTCCGGCGTCGTGCCGTGGCCGGCCAGGCGCGCCCCCAGCACGGTGAGGCCCTGTGCGGCCAGGTACTCCCCCAGCGGGCGCATCTCGTGGGGGCTATTGCTAAAGCCGTGGAGCAGCAGACAGCCCACCGGCCCGCCAGGGAAGAAGAAAGGGTCAAGGTGCAGGGTTGGTATCATGGGTAAATCAGGGAACCAGGGAATGAGGGAATGAGGGAATCAGGGAACCGGGGAATCAGGAAATCAGGCTGCCGCCCGAGACCTGATTCCCTAATCACTAATTCCCTGATTCCCCCCTTCGCTAGCCAGCCAACGATCAAAGAAGCCCACCACCCGCGGCGCGTACTCTTCCGGGGCCTGGGCCAGGCTGCCGGTGTGGCCAGCGCCAGGGACGATCCACAACTCCTTCGGCTCTCCCGCCGCGGCGTAGAGCTGGCGGGCGTGCCCGGCGGGCACTTGGCGATCCTCCGCGCCGTGGATGATGAGCACCGGCCTGGGGCTGATCCGGCCGATGAAGCGCATGGGGTCAACCTGCGCGGCGCGGAAGCCCAGGCGCAGCGCGGTGAGGTGCGTGATGAGCCAGGCCAGGGCAGTGGCCAGCAACGGCGGCGCGCCGCGCTCGGCGACGAGGCCGTGGCGGATGACGTCCTGCCAACTGGCGAAGGCAGAGTCGCCCACCACGGCGCGCACCTCCGGTCGCTGCGCAGCCACGATGTAGGCTACCACTGCCCCCATGGACACGCCAAAGGCGCCCAGCCGGTCGGCCAGGCCAGCCGATTGCAGGAAGTCAACAGCGCCCAGCATGTCGTCCTGCTCCCGCGCCCCCATGGAGCGATAGTGGCCGCCGCTGGCCCCCTGGCCGCGAAAATCGAACAGCAGCAGGCGATAGCCGTGGCGGTACAGGACGGCGGCGTGCTGGAAGTCGTGCTCATCCAGGCCGCCGCCGTAGCCGTGCCCAAAGACGATGGTGCCTTTGGCGTTTTCGGCCGGAATCAGCCAGCCGGCCAGGGGCAGGCCGTCACGGCTGGGGAAGGTCACCGCCTCGCCAGGCAGGCTCATCTCCGCCGGCGTGACACGATGGGCGTAGCGCAGCGGCCGCGTGAGGTACAGAGAGCCGTACAGCCCAAAGGCCAGGAGGGCCAGGGCAAGGACGGCCAAAGCAAGGACAAGTGTTGTGAACAACATGGCGATTTGCGATTCAAGAAGGGTACGAGTGATGGGGGACGAGTTATGAGGTTTGCTCCTCATGACTCGTCCCTCATACCTCGTCCCTCATACCTCATCCCTCATACCTCATCACTCATTCCCCGAATCGCTCGTCCGTCAGCTCGGCGCTGCGGATGTGGTCCAGGCGGAATACGCGCTCGGCCTGGCGCCAGTGACAGTAGCCCACCAGGTAGGTCGTGCCGCTGCGCTGCTCCAGGCGGTAAGGGTCGACGCGGCGCCTGGTCATCTCGCCGCGGCTCTCGGTGTAGTATTCGATGTCCACGGCCACCTGGCGCTGGAGGGCCTCCTCCAGCACGGAGCGCGTGGCGCGGGTGTCAAAGCGCACGCTGGGGCGCGGCGGGTAGGAGAACTCTTCTTCCTCTTCTTCCTCTTCTTCCTCTTCCTCCTCCGCCTGCTCCAGCGCCTCGGCGATGGCCTCCTCGGCCTGCCTGGCCAGCCGCTGAACGGTTTGCAGCGCGGCGTAGCTCAATTGGCTCTCCAGCCGGTCTAATACCGCCGCCGATACCTGTAACGGCTGCACCAACCCCAACTCAGGGCCCATGATGCGCATCACCCGTGCTGCGGCCAGCAGCGGCACCAGGTCGCTCTCGTCCAGGGTGAGCTTGTGGCGGGACGATCCTTTGCGCCCCTTCGCCCCCACGGCCGTGGCCAGCTCGTCGCCCACCCGCGGCAGGTAGCCAGCCTTGCGCAGTCGCTCCACCAGGCCGGCCACCTCGCCCTCGTCCACAGTGACGGCCTGGGGCGAGAGCTCGTCGCGCACCTGCAGGCCCACCCGCTTGTTGGCGCGCAGCTCTTGCAGCAGCACGGCATCGGCGACGGTGAGCAGGGCGGCCCGGTGCACCTCGACCTCGCCGTACCGGCCACCCCACTCGCGCAGGGAGTAGGCCACGTTCTGCGGCAGGGGCTGGCCGCTGGCCTTCTCCAGGAAGGCGATGATGTCCTCGATCTTGCCCCCGCCCTCCAGGTTGCGCCGGATGCTGTCTTTGCTCAGGCGATAGAGGCTCATGCGATCCCGCTGCACCAGCTCGGCGATACGTTCCAGTTGGAAGACGTGGAGCAGGTCGGCCTCGTAGGGGACAGCCACCTCAAAATTGGCCTGGATGACGATGGGCTGGCGGGCGGGCTCGGCCGGGGCGTGGGCGACGAGCCCCAGCAGCCAGGCCCCCCACGCCGTGAGGCGGAAGGTGGTGGGCACGCCGCCAATGCGATTATCGTCCAGGGCCACGAGGCCCAGCCAGTGGAAGGGGCCGCGGATGATGCTCCGGATGAACTCGCCCTCCACCCGGTCCCAGCTTTTGTAGCCCTGCAAGGTACGCCCGGTGGGATCGTACAGGTACCACAGGTTGTAGTCCTGAGGGGTGCGCAGGAAGTCGGGGTCCACCCGTTTGATGCTCTGCACAAAGGATTCGATGGTCAGCCATTGCTCCAACGGGCACTTCTTGAAATGTTCCACGATCTTCTGGCGCGTCGCCGTGGGCCGGCGATAGTAGCCAACGCGCCGATCCAACTGGAGGCTGGGCAGGCGCAGCAGTTCGTCCCATTGCTCGTCCTGGAGGTAGCCTGACCACAGCTCGCGGATTTGCTTGTGCCGGGGCATTTTGAGCCAGTCGCCGCTCTTGGGCGAGGGGCATAATCGCCCAGCGAGCACCTGCACCAGCCCGGCGCGATCGGCCAGGCGGCGCACAAAGGCCAGCCGTCCGGCCTCCTCCTCGTTGCGCACGGCGCTCAGGTCTTGCTTGATGGTCAGTTCATCGTTCAGGCGCACCACGTCCTGCTTGGGCAGGCGATCGCCGCGCACCGGCTCGACCTCCCGGCGCTGCAGGTAGGCCAGCAGGGTGAAGATGTCGCGAATCAGGTCGCCGCCGTCCAGGAGGTTGCTGGAGGCGGGCACGGCCTCCAGGCTGAACTGGGGAGGTTTTTTCTCCACCTTGGGGAGCAGGGGCCGCAGGTCGTCCGGGACGATGTAGACGTCCCCCCGCCAGGTGCCGACGACGTCGAAGGCGCGGAAGATGAGGCCGCGATACCACAGACCCTCGCTGGGGGTGGCGATGTGTCGCCAGGGCTGCCGGGCGGCCTCGTCGTGGTAGGCATAGATTTCGGGCCGGCGCACCCCGCCGAACTCTCGCTCCAGCTTGTAGCTGGGGATGCGCCCGCCCTCGGCCAGGATAGCATCCAGGGCCTGGCGCTCTTCGGTGCTCAGGTCGGCCAGGACGCGGGCCACGGAGTCGGGCTTGCCCAGCTCGGTGGCCAGGACGTCCACCACCTCGGCCTTCAGTGGGTTGGGGCGCAATTTCACCCCCCGCTGCTCGGCGATGGCTTTGAGGTCAACCAGGGTGCTATTGGCCAGACATTCGTGCAGTTTCATTGATCATCCAGCGACTCAAAGTCGCCCCTGTAGGGCTTGCAGCCGGGCGTCCACCTGCGTGGACGTGAACTAAAATCCGTCCGCGCAGGCGGACGGCCAGCCGTAGGGGCGCAGTATGCTGCGCCCCTACCAGGCGCAATTTCTAATCGCCAGCCCCTATGCCTTGTAGTTACCCAGTTTGTCGTAGAGTTATGGTATACCTGGTGTGCGCTCGAATAAATTCGGCTTCTAACCCACAAAAGAAAATGTTTTACGCTATTAGAAGCGGAATTCATTCCCACGCTGACACATGCCACAGGTCGCTCGTATGCTCTGCACAAAAGTGTGGTACTGCCGGCCCATATGTCGCCCCATATTGACCACTGCTCAGCAGGCTGTTATAATACCAACGGGCAAAGCTGGCGACGTGCGGCATGCCAGACTCAGCTTTCAAACTCACCCTTTATACCTCAGGTGAATGTTATCCTCCGCCGGGCCAGTCTTGTGAATCGCAAATGGTTCCCACCCTTGTAGGCATAGTTGCTTTATTATTCACGTCCCGACTGACAGGTCTTGGCCTCTAAGGTGGATCAAGTAGTAGTAGCATAATTCGCCGGAGGGGAGTTCACGCTTCTCGCCGACAGAACATGAAGGGACGAACTTTTTCGCCTCAGCGAGAATCCTCTCCAGCATTTCCGAGTCTGTAGACTCCAGCCGGACATATTCGTTAGTCCGCCCTACACTCGTATATCTATAGCTTCCCATTTAGCTCACCTCCTTCGAGGCCAGAATTTCGGCCAACAATCGTTGACCACCAACCAGGAGACTACCTTGATCCTCCACATGCTCACCGTGGGCAACCTGGGCACCAACTGCTATCTGGTGGGCTGCCCACAGACTAACGAGGCCGCCGTGATTGACCCTGGTGGCGACGCCGACCTCATCCTGGGCGAGGCGCGCCGCCTGGGGCTGAAGATTACCCAGATCATCCTTACCCACGGCCACTTTGATCACATCGCCGCCCTGCGCGCCGTGCACCAGGCCAGCGGGGCGCCCATCGCCATCCACCCCGCCGATGCCCCCATGCTCACCAACCCGCTGCGCAGCTTCGCCTTCTGGATGGGCTCCTTCCAGCCCTGCCCGCCCGCCGACGTGCTGCTGAATGCCGGCGACATGGTACGCATCGGCCTGACGGTGCAACTGAACGTGCGCCACGTGCCGGGGCACTCGCCAGGTGGCATCGCCCTGGTGGCGACGGGGGTGGTTTTCAGCGGCGACGCCTTGTTCGCCGGTTCCATCGGCCGGACGGATTTCCCCGGCGGCAACTACCGGCAACTCATCGCCAGCATCCAGTCGCAGCTCCTGACCCTGCCGGACGACACCGTGGTCTACCCCGGCCACGGCCCGCTGACGACGATCGGGGAGGAGAGAAGGTACAATCCGTTCCTACAGTAGCCAAGACTTCGACCTCTCCCCTGATCCCTCCCCGAAGCGGGGAGGGGGAACTCCCCTTCCCTGGCAGGGAAGGGGCCGGGGGTTAGGTGGCCTCACTTCACCCGCGCGTACCGCAATCTCTGCACGATCCTCTGCCCCTCGGCGCTGAGCACAAAGTCCACGAAGCCTTTGGCCGCCCCGCTGGGCTGGCCGCGAGTCAGGAAATAGAAAGGCCGCGCCAGACGATACTCGCCGCGCTGCACAGCCAGCGGGTTGGGGGCGACGCCATCAATGCTCAGGGCCTTGACCTGCGGCGTCAAGCTCCCCCGCGCCGCATAGCCAATGGCCCCCGGCGTGGCCGCCACCGTCTCCACCACGGCAGCATCGGAGGGCAGTACGCGGGCGTTGGGCGAAACGCGCGTGCCGCCCATGACCAGGCTCTCGAATAGCCCCCGCGTCTCAGCGCCGTCCTCCCGGCTGAACACCACCACCTCTGAGTTATCGCCACCCAACTCACTCCAGTCGTTCACGCGCCCGCTGAAGAGGCGGCGTAGCTCCTCGCTGCTCACCATGTCCAAGGGGTTGGCCGCGTTGACCACGATGGCCAAAGGCTCGCGGGCGATGAGGGTCGGCGTCAGCCCGGCAGCTTCTTCCTCGGTCAGCGAGCGCGAGGCCAGGCCGATGTCTGCCGTGCCTTCACGCACCGCCTTAGCCCCGGCCAGCGAGTCGGTGGCTAGCACCTCGATGGTCGCTTCTCGATGCTGCTTGTAGTAAGCCGCGCTCAGCTCCTGCACCAGCGGCTGCATCGCCGGTGACCCGGCCACGACCAGCCGCACTGGCGGGGGCGGTGTGCCACCACAGGCGGTAAGAGTGAGGGAGAGGAGGCCAATAAAGGCCAACGTTTTATGGGTAGGCAAGTTCGTCATGGTGGGGGGAATCAGGAAATCGGGAAATCAGGTAATCAGGTTCCATCATGGGCCCTGATTTCCTGATCACTGATTGCCTGATTCCCTAATTCCCTCATTCCCTGGTTCCCTATCTCCTCGCCAACACCAGAAGCACAATGACCACGGCCACCACCCAGCGGTAATAGACAAAGACATTGACGCTATTGCGCTGCAGGTAGCGCAGCAGGAAGGCGATGCACAGATAGCCCACCACGGCGGCGGCCAGGAAGCCCACCAGGAAAGGCAGCCGCTCAGCCGCGGGGAATCCGGTCTGCAGCACGTCGTAGGCCTCTTTCAGCCCGGCCCCGGCGATGATGGGCGTAGCCAGCAGGAAGGAGAAGCGCGCCGCAGCCTCGCGTCGCAGCCCCAAGGCCAGGCCAGCGGTGATGGTGCTGCCGGAACGCGACACGCCGGGCAGGAGGGCCAGCGCCTGCGCCAGGCCAATAACGATGGCGTCGCCAAAGCTGATCTGGGACAGCGTACGCCGATGGCGGGCCAGGCGCTCGGCCAGCCAGAGGAGAGCGCCGAGCATGGCCAGCAGAGCGGCGATGGCCAGCATGGCACTGGCGCGATGGGCCTCGTTGGGGGAGTGGAACAGGCCCTCAATGAGCTTATCGCCCAGGGCGCCGACCACCGCCCCCGGTATGCAGCCCACAATGATCAGCCAGGCCAGGCGGCGATTCAGTGCCCGCCCCATACTGCGGGCGGCCAGGCTGGCGAAGAACCCCTTAATTATGTCAATCCAGTCGCGCCAAAAGTAGGTCAGGACGGCCAGCAGCGTGCCCAGGTGCAAGGCCACGTCAAAGGCCAGCCCCGGATCGCGCCAGCCCAGCACCCAGGGGACGATGATCAGGTGGGCCGAGCTGGAAATGGGCATGAACTCCGTGAGCCCCTGCACCACGCCCAGGACCAGGGCCTGGAGCAAATCCATAATGCCTCCAGTGATTGCAGATTGCAGATTTTAGACTTCGTCCTGAGGACTCAGTCCGAAGGATTGCAAATTGAGCCGCCTGGCTTGAGCATTAACCAGATGTGGGAGTCGGGCAGCGTGCCCGACCTACGACCGTCCAGATGTGGGAGTCGGGCACCGTGCCCGACCTACGACCGTCCAGATGTGGGAGTCGGGCACCGTGCCCGACCTACGACCGTCAGGTGAGCTCAACGAAGAGCGGCCAGGAGAAATCCACCTCGCCTGGCCGCCTGGCACACTCATCTCACCACCAAGAACACCAACTCTGAAAGTAGGGCGAGGCATTCTTCAGAATATCGGGTGTTAGTCCCCGAATGCCTGCGCAACGAGGATACAGTAGTTGAAACAGCTTTCCAGGAATGCCTCGCCCCTACGGTGATCCACTGAGCCTTGTCTACCTCCCTACTCGTTCCTTGTCTCCTTGTCTACTCGTTCCTTGTCTCCTTGTCTACCTGTTCCTTGTCTACTTGTCTACTTTTTCCTTGTCTACTCGTCCCCCGGATTCGCTGGCACCCCAGCCGCCGCGGGGAGCACCTCCGCCGCTTCACCAAAGCTCGCCTTCTTGCTGTACCAGAGGGCCACGCCCACGATGGCCACGGCAATGGCGATGCCCATGCCTATCGCCAGGCTGATCTGCCCCCGCTGCTGCACAATCAGCGGCACGATGAGCAGTGACACCAGGTTGATGACCTTGATCATGGGGTTCAGGGCCGGGCCAGCCGTATCCTTCAGCGGATCGCCCACCGTGTCGCCCACCACGCTGGCCTTGTGCGCCTCCGAGCCCTTGCCGCCGTAGAGACCGTCCTCAATGGTCTTCTTGGCATTGTCCCAGGCCCCACCAGCGTTGGCCATGAACACGGCCAAGAGCTGGCCCGAGAGGATCACCCCGGCCAGGAAGCCGCCCAGCGCTGCCTCATGCAGGAGGAAGCCGACAATGAGGGGCGAGAGTACCGCCAGTACCCCCACGCCTAGCAGTTCCCGCTGCGCCGCCGTCGTGCACATGGACACGGCGCGGGCATAGTCAGGCTCCACCTGCCCCTCCATCAGGCCGGGGATGCGGAACTGCCGCCGCACCTCGTTGACGATGAGGTAAGCGGCGCGGCCCACCGCCCGGATGGTCATGGAACTGAACAGGAAGGGAATCGCCCCGCCAATGAGCATGCCGATAAACACAGTGGGGTCGGCGATGTTGATCAGGAAGCTCTTAGGTGCGGCCAGGCCTAGCTTCTGCATCTCCACAATCACCGTATCGCCGAAGGCCCCGAAGAGCGAGACGGCGGCGATCACCGCCGAGGCAATGGCGATGCCCTTGGTCACGGCCTTGGTCGTGTTGCCCACGGCGTCGAGGTCGGCCATGATCTGGCGCGCCGTGGGCTCCATGTGCGTCATCTCGCCGATGCCGTTGGCGTTGTCGGCGATGGGGCCGAAGGCGTCCATGGAGATATTGTTGCCGGTGAGGGTAAGCTGCCCGATACCGCACAGGGCCACGCCGTAGAGGATCATCTCCGGCGTGTTGTGGAAGATCAGCACACTGGCCATGATGGCCGCGGCGATAACCAGGACGGCCCAAACGCTGGATTCCATGCCCACCGACAGGCCGGTCAGGATGTCCGTGGCCGCCCCGGTCTGCGTGGAACGAGCAATCTCCTTGACCGGCGCTCTCTCCGTGCTGGTGAAATACTCGGTGAGGTAGTTGGTGACCACGGCCAGCATGATCCCGGCGAAGGTGGCAAAGGCCACGCGCAGATCGCCCACGTAGAAGTAAGCCAGGGCGATGAAGCCGAGGATGGACGTGGTGGCACTGATATTGAAGCCGCGCTTGATGGACTGGAAGGCATTCTCCTTCTCGTGCTGTGCCCGCACGGCGTAGGTGCCAATAATCGAGGAGATCACGCCCATGGCCCGCACGAGCAGCGGGAAGAGGATCCATTTGAGCTGGAAAGGCTGGATCGCCAGGCCCAGAATCATCGCCGAGACAATGGTGACCTCGTAGCTCTCAAAGATGTCGGCGGCCATGCCAGCGCAATCGCCCACGTTATCGCCCACCAGGTCGGCGATGACGGCGGCGTTGCGCGGGTCGTCTTCCGGGATGCCCACCTCCACCTTGCCCACCAGGTCGGCGCCGACGTCGGCCGCCTTAGTGTAGATGCCGCCGCCCACGCGCATGAACAGGGCGATGAGCGTCCCGCCAAAGCCGAAACCCAGGAGCACCTCCGGGGCCAGCTTGCCGTAGATGATGAAGATGATCGTGCCGCCCAGCAGCCCCAGGCCGTCGGTGAGCATGCCGGTGATCGTGCCAGAGCGGTAGGCGATGCGCAGCGCCTCGCCGAAGGAGCGACGGGAGGCGGCGGCCACGCGCACGTTGCCCAGCACGGCCATGCGCATGCCGATCTGGCCAACGGAGAGGGAGAAGAGGGAGCCCATGAGGAAGGCCCCGGCGCGGCCGAAGGAGACGAAGTTGCCGGCCCCGGCCAGGGCGGCGGTCAGGTAGAGGGCAATGGTCAGGATGGCAATGAAAATGATGATCGTGCGCAACTGCCGGCTCAGGTAGGCCACTGCCCCCTCCCGGATGGCCCGGGAGACTTTGCGCATCTTCTCGTCGCCCTGATCCTCGCCCAGGATCTGGCGCGTCAGGAAGACGGCGTAGAGCAGGCCCAGGATGGCCACCCCCAAGACACTGAACATGGCGATGACTTCCATCGGTGTGCCGCTGGACATAGGATCCTCCTCTCAGTGGAATCGGCCTGTACCCGTTTTGCCGTCAGGTCTAGTTTAACAGATTTACGCCCGGTGGTCAAGTAGTTTGCTCCAAACCTGACACCCAATTTTTGCGCAAAATTGACGGGGTACCAAACGTCTAGCCATTGCATCGTCACAATTTTTGAGTCTCATTAAGGCTTACTGATGTCTCATAAAGTTGTATCGTCATGAGATGCATAACTGTGTCAGTCTCAAACCAAAAGGTGTATGCACTTGCATTTGCCAACAGCGTCTTTGGCCAACTGGTTATGGGGGCTGGAGCGCAAAAGGACAGCCAATGATACGACTTTGTGAGACTTTAGGTGATACAACTTTGATGAGACTCAACAGCTATCAAGGTACTTAGCAGGCGGCTTTGATACCCCCCGATTTTTGCGCAAAAATTGGGTGACAGGTCTCGGAAGACCTGTCAGGTTTGGTCTCGAAAGAGTGTAGGGCAGGTTTCTTACCTGCCTCCAGTTCGGCGGCTATGGAAAGCCGCCATGTTCGGCGGCTATGGAAAGCCGCCCTACTGCCTGGTTGGCTTGGTTATTCGAGCTCGATGTGATCCGGCCTCTGCCTGGCGCGGGCCAGCCAGCGCGCCTTGTTGGCGGCCTGTACGGCGGGATCGGTGGGCTGGAAATTGGCCAGGAACTCGGCCTGGAACTGGGCGAAGCGTCCCTCCAGGATGGCCTGGCGAATCTGCCGCATCAGCTCCACCAGGAAGTAGACGTTATGAATCGTCATCAGGCGCAGACCCAGGATCTCCTCAGCCTTGAAGAGGTGCCGCAGGTAGGCGCGGGAGAAATGCTGGCAGGTGTAGCAGCCGCACCCTTCCTCGATGGGCCGCTCGTCCCAGGCGTACTGGGGGCTCTTGATGTTCAGCCTTCCCGTGCGTACGATGAGCGCCCCGTTGCGGGCGAGGCGTGTGGGCAGGACGCAGTCCATCATGTCCACGCCGTGCGCCACGGCGGCCAGGATGTCCTCCGGCGAACCTACGCCCATGAGGTAGCGCGGGCGGTCGGGCGGCAGGTGCTCTATGGTTATGTCGAGCATCCGCCAGGTGACCTCTTTCGGCTCGCCCACAGACAGCCCGCCGATGCCGTAGCCGGGGAAGTCCAGTGCCGCCAGGGCCCGCGCACTCTCCTGCCGCAGGTCGGCGAACATCCCCCCCTGGACGATGCCGAAGAGCGCCTGATCGCCGCGGGTCTGCGCCTTCTGGCAACGCTCGGCCCAGCGATGGGTGCGTTCCATGGCCGCCTGGGCGTAGTCGTACATGGCCTCGGGCGGGGCACACTCGTCCAGGGCCATGACGATGTCGGCCCCCAGCATCTCCTGCGTGGCCATCACCAGCTCGGGGCTGAAGAAGTGCTCGCTGCCGTCAAGGTGCGACTTGAACAGCACCCCGTCGTCGCTCACCCGCCGCAAGTGCCCCAGGCTGAAGACCTGGAAGCCGCCGCTGTCCGTGAGGATGGGCCGCGACCAGCCCATGAATTTATGTAAACCGCCCAGCCGCGCCACCACCGCGGCGCCGGGGCGCAGGTAGAGGTGGTAGGTGTTGGCCAGCACAATGGGCACGCCAATGGCCGCCAGCTCGTCGGGGGTCAGGGTCTTTACCGTGGCCTGCGTGCCCACGGGCATAAACACCGGCGTAGGCACGTCGCCGTGGGGGGTATGCAGCAGGCCAGCGCGGGGGCCGGTGGCTGTACCGGCGAGAAGGTCAAAATTGAAGTTCCGGGTTCCACGTTCCATGTTTCACGTTCATACCAAGTTCCAAGTTCCACGTTCCAGGTTTCACGTTATGGCATTGTACCATAACTATTGCCTGCTGTCTAGTCACTTTCCTTTTCGCCATCGGTTAGAACGACATCTTTCCAGCACGGGCTGGCTAAATAAAACGGCCCTCCTGCCAGGAGGGCCAATCCAGAGAAACCGGGCCAGGCTACTTGGCCTGGGCCAGATTCTCCGCCACGAAGTCCCAGTTGACCAGCTTGTCCAGGAACGCCTGCACAAAGTCGGGCCGGCGATTCTGGTAGTCCAGATAGTAGGCGTGCTCCCATACGTCCACGGTGAGCAGCGCCACCTGCCCCTTGGTCAGCGGCGTCTCGGCGTTGGGCGTGCTGACCAGCTTCAGGACGCCATTCTCCAGCACTAACCAGCCCCAGCCACTGCCGAACCGGCCCACTGCCGTGGCCTTGAACTGCTCGGCGAACTTCTCGTAGCTGCCAAACACCTCGTCCAGCATCTTCGCCAGCTTGCCGGTGGATCGCCCACCGCCCTGGGGCTTCATGCAGTGCCAGAAGAAGGTGTGATTCCACACCTGGGCGGCATTGTTGAAGACGCCCACCTTGGCCGGATCAGCGGCGGCCAGGCGGATGATCTCCTCCAGCGACTTGTTCTCCCACTCCGTGCCAGCGATCAGCTTGTTGAGGTTGTCCACGTAGGCTTTGTGGTGCTTGCCGTAGTGGAAGCTGATGGTGCGGGCAGAGTAGTCGGGTTCCAGAGCGTCCTCTGGGTACGGTAGAGGGGGTAGACTGAAAGCCATGTTTTGCCTCCTTCTTTGTTTTGACTGAATGCCAGAATCCGGCGCTCAGTTGGGCCCAATTATAGCCGATTTCGGGCCTGAGTGCAAGCCTACCCAAAACCCGACCTTATCTTGACCTTCCGCTGGGTTTGTGTTACTATAGGCCAGGCCAAACTTCGACTACGGAGGATGCGATGATCAAGGGACAAAAGGTGACACTGCGGGCGATAAGCAGGGCGGACATCCCCATTTTTGTGCGCTGGTTCAACGATCCGGAGGTCACGCAGTACCTGGCCGGCCACATGATGCCCATGTCCACGGAGTCCGAGGAGCGCTGGTTCGAGCGGCAAATGGCCGAGGGCGAGGGCTGGCCCCTGACCATAGATACTGCTGACGGCGTGACAATTGGCAACATCAGCCTGATGCGCCTGGACAAATTCAACCGCCATGCTGAACTGGGCATCGTCATTGGCGAGAAGGAGTACTGGAGCCAGGGCTACGGCGCGGACGCCATCCGCACCCTGCTGCACTACGCCTTCGCCGAGCTGAACCTGCACCGCGTTTTCTTACGGGTGCACTCCTTCAACCCCCGCGCCATTCGCTGCTATGAGAAGGTGGGCTTCCTGCACGAGGGACGCCTGCGCCAGGCCGTCTATCGCCACGGCGCTTACCACGATGAGCTGCTCATGGGCATCCTGCGAGATGAAGCGCCTTCATGCCTTACTTCCCGAAACGGTGGGCATGAAGGCGCTTCAGAGGAGTTCAACGAGTGAAAACAGCGCCTGGTAGGACAGGTTGCCAACCTGTCGGTTTGGAGGACAGGCTAGCAGCCTGTCCTACGGAGCCCGGTTCTCCGCCTGGTGCTGCCCACAAGCCGCCCGACGTGCGCTTGGCGGTGTTTCCAACCGATCTGGGCTGGATGGGCGCTGCCGTCTCGCCGCGCGGCCTGGCCATGCTCACCCTGCCACGCCCCACGCGCCAGTCTGCCCTGGACGAATTGCGCGCCCGCTATCCCACGGCGGTCCTGGCCGAAGAGACCGTCCTGGGCGATCTGCCGGAGCGCCTGCGCCGCTATCTGGCCGGGGAGCGGGTGGATTTCCCCCAGGCGCTCGATCTCACTGCCGGCACGCCCTTCCAGCAGCAGGTCTGGGCGGTGCTGCGGCGCATCCCCGCTGGCGAGACCCGTTCGTACGGGTGGGTGGCCGCGGCTATCGGCCAGCCCAAGGCGGCCCGGGCCGTGGGGCAGGCGGTGGGGGCCAATCCTATCAACATCATCGTCCCCTGCCATCGAGTGGTGGGCAGCGACGGCAGCCTGACCGGCTATGGTGGCGGCCTGCCGCTGAAGCAGCGCCTGCTTGACCTGGAGCGCCATCAGCCGTAGGTCGGGCGCGTCGCCTGACATCGCCCTTCTAGCCTACCACAGAGACGCGGAGAACACGAGGAGATGACAAGGAGACACGGTGACACGGAGACGGGGAGGGGCAGTCATTCTACAGGAGCTTTTCCATCACCCCTCTCCTTGTCTCCCTCTCTCCCTGTCTCCCCGTCTGTGCCTCTGTGGTTAAGATACACCTTTAGACTGCAAGTTATGCTCACCGAACGACTGCGGGACCGGGCCGACGAGCTGGGCTTTGACCTGCTGGGCCTGGCCCCCGCCGCCCCGCCAACGCACGGGGCAGACTTCACCGCCTGGCTGGCGCAGGGCTATCACGGGCAGATGAAGTACCTGGCGCGCCAGGCCGCCCAACGCCTGGACCCGCAGGCTGTGCTACCCGGCGCCCAGACGATCATCGCCGTAGCCGCTAACTATTACACCGGCGACGGGCCGGATGGAGGTGCCAGCGACCTCAGCCGGGGCCGCATCGCCCGCTACGCCTGGGGGCAGGACTACCATCAGGTGCTACAACCCCGGCTGGAGGCGCTGCTGGCTTTCCTACAGGCGGAAGCCGGTCTACAGGTGCAAGGCAGGGCCTTCGTGGGCGACGGGCCGGTGCTGGAACGGGACGTGGCCGCCCGCGCCCGACTGGGCTTTATCGGCAAGAACGCCTGCCTGATCAACCCTCGCCTGGGCTCCTGGCTCTCCCTGGGCGTGTTGCTGGTGGACATAGATATACGTGCGACGGACATATGTGCGACGCACTTCGGAAGTGCGTCGCACATTAGCCAGCCCAATTGTGGCCCCTGCACCCGCTGCCTGGAGGCCTGTCCCACGGCGGCCTTCCCGCAGCCCTACGTGCTGGACGCCCGGCGCTGTATCAGCTACCTGACCATCGAGCTAAGGGGCAGCATCCCCCGCGAGCTGCGCCCGCTCATGGGCAATCGCATCTTCGGCTGCGACGTCTGCCAGGAGGTCTGCCCCTGGAATCGCCGCTTCGCCCGGCCAACAGTCGAGCCGGCCTTCCAGCCGCGTCCCGACCAGGCGGCACCGTCGCTGCTGTCGCTCCTGAGCCTGACTGAGGCGGAATTCCAGGCCCGCTTAGCCGGTACGTCTATAATGCGCACCAAACGCCGGGGGCTCCTGCGCAACGTGGCCGTGGCCCTGGGCAACAGTGGCGATCCCGCTGCCGTGCCTGCCCTGATCCAGGCCCTCGCCGACCCAGAGCCGTTGGTGCGCGGCCACGTCGCCTGGGCACTGGGGCAACTCAACACGCCAGCGGCGCGAGAGGCGCTGGCCGCGGCGCTGGCGCGAGAGCCGGAGCCGCAGGTCGTGGAGGAGATACAGGCGGCGCTGGCTTGAAATGCCGCACTTGTCATTCTGAGGAGCGTAGCGACGAAGAATCTCTCTGCGTTCATCGGCGTGAATCTGCGTCCTGATTCCTTTGGTTGTAGCAGGAGACTGCAGTATGAACAACAAAAAGCTGCGCTGGTGGGGCTGGGGGACGTTAGACAAGACCTACCCCCTGGATAACCGCCCGGCCTTCTGGCCCTTCGTGCAGAGGGAGCTGGGGCTCACGGGCCAGGAATCCTGCCCCGTGCCGGACGTGGCCAGCATCGCCCTGCGGCCACCCCGCCTGACCCTGGGCGACCTGGCCACCCTGGAGCAGATCGTGGGCGTGGACGGTGTTTCCACAGAACACGAGGCGCGCCTGACCCATGCCCTGGGCAAGAGCTACCGCGACCTGGTGCGCCTGCGCCTGGGCCAGGTGCCTAACCCGCCGGACGCCGTCGTCTGGCCGCAAGAGGAAATGCAGGTAGCGAGTATCCTGCAGTGGGCAGCAGAGCAGCGCATCGCTGTGGTGCCCTTCGGCGGGGGCTCCAGCGTGACGGGTGGCGTGGAGGCGCTGGAGCGTCCTGGGCAGCGGGGCGTTTTGAGTCTGGACCTGGCCCGGATGAACAGCCTGCTGGCCCTGGACCCCGTGTCCCGCACGGCTACCGTGCAGGCAGGCATCCTGGGGCCGGACCTGGAGCGTGCCCTTAACGGCCAGGGCTTTATGCTCGGCCACTTCCCGCAGTCTTTTGAATTCTCGGCGCTGGGCGGCTGGATTGCCACCCGCTCGGCCGGGCAGTCCTCCACCGGCTACGGCAAGATCGAAGATATGGTGGTCAGCCTGCGGGTGGTCACGCCGGCGGGGATCGTGGAGACGCGGGTGGTGCCGGCCTCAGCGGCGGGGCCGGAGCTAAAGGAGCTGCTCATCGGCTCAGAGGGGGTTTTTGGTGTCATCACGCAGGCCGTATTGAAGATTCGCCCTTTGCCAGCGGAGCGAGACTACCGGGGCTTGCTCTTTCGCAGCTTCAGCGATGGCCTGGCGGCCATCCGGGAGATGCTGCAGAGCGGCCTGGCCCCGGCCGTGGTGCGATTATCGGACAACGACGAGACACGGTCGTCTCTGGCCTTACGGGAGCCGCCCACGGGCCGGGGCGAGCGTCTGAAAGAGGCCCTGGGGTTGCGGCTGCTGGCCCGCCGGGGTTATTCTCTGGAGACGGGCTGTCTGATGATTTTAGGACAGGAATCAGCGATCAGGAAATCATGGAATCAGGCAATTCCTGATCAGGCAGCTTTGCGTATTTGTCGCGCCCACGGCGCTTTTGAGCTGGGACACGGGGCGGGGCGATCGTGGCTCAAGGAGCGCTTTGAACTGCCCTACCTGCGGGACGTGCTCCTGGATCACGGCGTCATGACCGACACCCTGGAGACGGCGACCACCTGGGACAAGCTGGAGACGCTACACGCCAGCCTGAAGGCGGCCATCGCCAGCGCCATTGAAGCCGGCGGTGTACGCCCCTGGGTGATGGCCCACGTCTCGCACTGCTATCCCCAGGGGGCATCACTGTACTTCACCTTCCTGGCTAAGCAGACGCCGGGGTGCGAGATCGAGCAGTGGCTGGCTATCAAGAAAGCGGCCACGGACTGCATCATGCAGAACGGCGGGACATTGAGCCACCATCACGGCGTGGGCTACGAGCACGCCCCCTGGCTGGAGGCCGAGGACACGGCGCCCGGCATAGCGGCGCTGCGGGCCGTCAAGCGCGTCCTGGACCCACAGGGCATCATGAATCCAGGGAAGCTGTTCCCAGAGAAGCCGTAGCCTAAAAAGGTGTCTAACCACAGAGGCACAGAGAGCACGGAGAATGCCTAAAAAATCTCTGTGTACTCCGTGCCTCTGTGGTGAGCCTTCTCAAAAACGTAAGCCGTAGTGGGGATCCAGGCCGCCGAAGATGCGCATCATGTCGCTAATCTCTTCCATTTCCTCGGTGGTAAGGTGCCCCAGGTAGTTCTCTGGCTTGATGCGCCGTTCCTTGTCAACCGTCGTGAGTTGTTCCACGAGAGCTAGCGTATGCCGCCCCTGGATAGTCACAGGGACGTGAAAGTCAACGTCAGGGTAAGCACTGGTGGAGGTGGGGATAACCCAGAGGGTGGAGAGGTCGCAATAAAGGTCACTCTGCACCACAATGGCCGGGCGAAGGCCCTCTTGTTCGTGACCAGCCCGGGCGCCAAAGTTGACGGCGAACACGTCGCCGCGTCTGACTTGCAGCATCTATTCCACCCTTTCCAGAGCTTCCGCGGTGAGGGGCATACGGCTTTCCGCGTCGGCCGCCGCCTCAGCGAGGGCCTGCTTGTTATGTAAGTAGCGACGAAGGTTTTCCTCCAGGGCGCGCTTGCGGCCCTCAATCAGCGCCGTGCGCAGGGCATCCCGGATCAGGTCGCTGGTGCTGGGGTAACCAGCCATCTGCCGAAATTGCTCGACCTCGGCGGCGAGAGCATCATCCAGCTTGACCGTTAATGTTTTCATGTCCTCACCTCCAGGTAAACGATTTGGATTACAATTCGTATTATACTTCAGATTACCAGCCGTGTCAAGATGCAAATCAGCAAATCACAAAAATCAATAATCAGCGTCTATCTGCGTGAATCTGCGTCCTTATTTCCTAAGAGGTGAGACAATGACGACTCAACCTCAGCTAGCGACGGCGGAGTTCTCTTTCCGCACCCGCCGCCAGAACATCGCCAGGCTCAAGGCAGAGACCTTTGACATCCTGGTCATCGGCGGGGGCATCACCGGGGCGGGCATCGCCCGCGACGCCGCCCTGCGCGGCTTTAGCACGGCCCTGGTGGAGAAGGGCGACTTCGCCAGCGGCACCAGCTCCAAATCGTCCAAGCTCATCCACGGCGGCATTCGCTACCTGGAGAACTTTGAGTTCGGCCTGGTCTTTGAGGCCAGCCAGGAACGGCGGCGGCTGCGCAAAATCGCCCCGCACCTGGTCAAGCCCCTGCCCTTCCTGATGCCCATCTATCGCTCCAGCAAACGGGGCTACTGGCTGATCAGGGCTGGCATGTGGCTGTACGACATCCTGGCCCTCTTCCGCAACGTGCAGCGCCACCGCATGTTGCGACCTGAGGCCGTGGCCGCCAGCGAGCCGGAAGTGGACCAGCGTGATCTGGCCGGCGCCGCCCGCTTCTACGATTGCCAGGTGGACGATGCGCGGCTCACCCTGGCCACAATCCTGGATGCCAGTCGCTACGGGGCCGTGGTGACCAACTACACCCAGGTAGTGGCCCTGCTGAAGGATGGTGGCAAGGTGGTGGGGGCGCAGGTGCGGGACGTGCTCTCTGGCGAGGAGTTCGCTGCCCACGCTCGCGTGACGATTAACGCCACCGGCGTCTGGGTGGATGAAATCCAACGCCTGGACGATCCCCGCACCGTGCCGCAACTGCGCCCCACCAAGGGCATCCACATCCTGGTACCCCGAGAGAAGTTCAACAACCGCCATGCCATAGCCTTTACCTCGCCAGCGGACGGGCGGCTGATGTTCTTGGTCCCCTGGGGGCGCTACGCCCTCATCGGCACTACGGACACGGACTACCAGGGCGATCTGGACCGGGTCTACGCCGAAAGCCAGGACGTCCAGTACGTGCTGGAAGCCGTAAATAGCGCTTTCCCTACCGTCAAGCTCACCAGAGATGACATTGTCAGCACCTTTGCCGGCACGCGGCCCTTGATCAGCGAGCAGATCGCCTCCAGCTACAAGGTCTCCAGAGAGCACAAGATCTTTGACAGCCCGTCGGGGCTGCTGTCCATCGCTGGCGGCAAGCTCACCACCTACCGGGCCATGGCCGAGCAGATGGTAGACCTCGCCGAGAAGCGCCTGCAACGCGCTTTCGGGCGCAAGCCGCCGCACGGCTGCTGCACCGACAAGCGCTGCCTGGACCCCGGCGACGTGCGTAAGGTAGAGGCCGACCTCTCCCCTCGCCCCTCCCCTGGTAGGGGAGGGGAAGGGGGAGAGGTGGACAACGAGGTGATGTGCCACCTGGTGGCCACTTTCGGTACGGACTACACTCGCCTGCTAGAACTGGTGGCGACGGGTTCTCGCACGCTTGACGATTCGGACGGTGGGCGTGCGAGAACCCGTCAGGGCAATGACAGGCTGGGCCAGCGTATCGTCGCCGACCTGCCCTACATCTGGGCGGAAGTGCCCTATGCCGTTCGGCAGGAGATGGCCATGACCCTCAGCGACGTCCTGGCGCGGCGCACGCACCTCCTGTATGAGGACCGCCAGCAGGGCCTGGGTGTGGCCGAGCCGGTGGCCAACCTGATGGCCCAAGACCTGGGCTGGGGGCCCGACGAGGTGGCCCGCCAGGTCGCCGCCTACCGGCAGGAGGTAGAGTTGACGCGGTTGTATCAGAAAACGTAGGACAGGTCGCTGACCTGTCGTCTTTTCGAACAGGTTAGCAACCTGTTCTACAGATCAAGGAGAAATCGCCCATGCCTAAAAATCGTCTGCGTATCATTCCCCTGGGCGGACTGGGGGAAATCGGCAAGAACTGCCTGCTGGTAGAGTTTCAGGACGAGATTGTCATGATTGATGCCGGAGTCATGTTCCCGGAGAACGACATGCTGGGGGTAGACCTGGTCATCCCGGACATCACCTACCTGCAGGACAAGTTGGACAGGATTCGTGGCCTGGTCATCACCCACGGCCACGAGGATCACATCGGCGCCCTGCCCTACCTGCTGCCCAGGCTCGGTATGCCGCCGCTGTACGCCACCCGCCTGACCCAGGGCCTCATCGCCATCAAACTCAAAGAGCACAAGCTCCTGGACCAGGCGCGCCTGCAAACCATCCAGGCCGGGGACAGCATCAGCCTGGGGCCTTTCCAGATTGAGTTCTTCCACGTCAGCCACTCCATCCCCGACGGCGTAGGCCTGGCCCTGCACACCCCCATCGGCACGGTAGTGCACAGCGGCGACTTCAAATTCGATCACACCCCGGTGGACGGGCGTCTGACCGACTTCGCCAGGCTGGCCAGCCTGGGCCAGCAAGGCGTGCTCGTCCTGCTCTCTGACTCTACCAATGCGGACTCGCCGGGCTATACCCCCTCGGAAAAGCTGGTGGGGGAGATGTTTGATCATGTCTTCGCCCGGGCGGCGAAGCGCATCATCATCGCCACCTTTGCCTCCAATATCTCCCGCATCCAGCAGGTCGTGGATGCCGCCTTGCGCTACGATCGCCGCGTGGGCATCGTGGGGCGCAGCATGGTGGAGAACGTGCGCATGGCCCGCGACCTGGGCTATCTGGACGTGCCGGAGGGCGTGCTGCTGCGCCTGGACGAGCTGAACCGCCTGCCGCCCGATCAGGTGGTCGTCATCACTACCGGCAGCCAGGGTGAACCGACCTCGGCCTTGAGCCGCATGGCCAACCGCGACTACCAGCCGCTACCCATCGTCCCGGGCGATACGGTGGTCATCTCGGCTACGCCCATCCCCGGCAACGAGGAGTCGGTCAACCACACGATTGACAACCTGTTCCGGCTGGGGGCCGACGTGCTCTACAACGACATCATGGACGTGCACGTCTCCGGACACGCTGCCCAGGAAGAGCAAAAACTGATGCTCAACCTGGTGCAACCGCGCTACTTCGTGCCTATCCACGGCGAGTACCGCCACCTGCGGCTGCACGCCAGGCTGGCCGAGGCGGTGGGCGTGGAGCCGGACAACATCTTCGTGCTGGAGGACGGGCAGATTGTGGAGTTTGCGCCGGGGATGGGGCGCCTGGCCGGCGAGGTGCCCGCTGACTACGTCTTCGTGGATGGCCTGGGCGTGGGCGATGTGGGCGATGTGGTGTTGCGCGACCGCCAGGCCCTCTCGCAAGACGGCGTGGTCATTGCCACGGTGACTGTGGACAAGAAGACGGGGCGCCCTCTGGGTGAGCCGGACATTATCAGCCGCGGCTTCGTTTACGAGCGGCAGGCTGAGGAGTTGCTGGCCCTGGCCCGTGACCGCCTGATACAGGTTCTGGGAAGCAGCGAGATCCAGACTGCCGAGTGGGCATTCCTGAACACCAAGATCAAAGAAACCCTGGGCAAGCTCTTCTACGAGCAGACCCACCGCCATCCCATGATCCTGCCGGTGGTTACGGAAGTATAGGGAACGAGTAGACAAGTAGACAAGGAAACAAGTAGCAAGGGGGGATGAGGAGGGACGAGGGATGAGGGACGAGGGAGGAGGGACGGGGGATGAGGGACGAGGGACTGTCCGTGGAACAGGCGCGTAGCTACTATGAAGCTGCCGATCCGGCGCATGACTTTGAGCACGTGCTGCGCGTGCTGCGCCTGGCGGAGCGCCTCGCCGTTGCCGAGGGGGCGGACGTGGTCGTGGTGCGCGCTGCGGCATTGCTGCACGACATCGGCCGGGCGGAGGAGATTGCCACTGGCGCCGACCACGCCGCCGTCGCTGCCCAGCGGGCGCGGCCCATCCTGGCCGCCGCCGGCTACTCGCCGGCGCAGGTGGCGGCCGCGGCCCAGGCCATCGCCGCCCACCGCTTTCGCCAGGGCACGCCGCCCGCTACTCTGGAAGCTCGCGTCCTGTACGATGCCGACAAGCTGGACGCCATCGGCGCCATCGGCGTGGCGCGGGCCTACGCCATCGCCGGGGTGTGCGGCCAGCGACTCTGGGCTGAGATAGAGCCGGACTACCTGGCCAACAAGCTGGCTGCCGGGCCCCATGCCGCCCACGACCTCACCGCCGAGCACACGCCCGTACACGAAATGGTCTTCAAGCTGGCGCGGCTCAAGGATACCCTGTTCACGCCCACGGCCAGGGCCATCGCCGCGGAGCGCCACCGCTTCATGCTGGAATTCTTCACCCGTTTGGAGAAGGAGGTCAAAGGGGAGTTGTAAAAACCTTTGAAATCCTTGCGAAGGTTCCGGAACCTTCGCAAGGATTAAAGATGCCCAACTACTTGGCTTTATGTACAGTTTGTGGTATACTTACCATTGTGCCCTATTACCCTTTGTACCCTTGTGAGCATGGCAAGGGTAACAGGGGCAACAAGGGTAACAGGTCTTCTCATGCGGGGTAACCGGCCATGGAACAGATCGAGTCCTTCATCCCCCCGGAGCAGGTGGCGGCCGGCATCCTGGGGCGATTCCTGGCCCCCTTGCCGTGGAACGTGGTGGAAGCCTACATCCGGGCCTACACGGCGGAGAACGGCGTCGTGGTGGACCCCTTCTGCCGCACGGACGTGGTAGCGCGCCGGGCGGCGCGGCTGGGGCGGCGGACTGTCCTCGCCGACTTCAACCCGCTGGTGGCCTTCACCGTCCGCACGACCCTGACGCCCCTGCCGGTGCGGGAGCTGGAAGCCGCCTTCGATCGCCTGCAGGCCTCGCTCAAGCTAAACGTGCCGCTCAAAGAGCATCTCCTGAAACTATACGACACCACCTGCCCCCATTGCGGCCAGCACGTTACTGCCGATTACTTCCTCTGGAGCCGCCAGCTCGATCAGCCCATCAAGAAGCACTACCACTGCCACACCTGCCACGAGGATCGCCTGGAACCCACCGACGACGCCGACCGACAGGCTCTGGCCGGGATCGAAGCCAAGGGCTTCCACTACTGGGCCATCCTGGAGCGCCTGAGTCCGCCCAGCGCGGAGGGGCGAGCTCTGGCGCAACGCCTGCTCGACCTGTACACGCCGCGCAACCTCTACGCCCTGGCCACCCTGGCCACCAAGATCGAGGCGGCGATAGAATCACCTCCAGCCCAGGCCGCCCTGAAGTTGGCCCTGCTGTCCACCCTGGACGAGGGCAGCAAGCTGCGTCGTCTGCCGGATAAACCTGTCTCTCGCCTGCACCCGCCGGCCCAGTTCATTGAAGTGAACATCTGGCAGGCGTTTGAGGCGGCCTACCAGATGGTACGCCGGCAGCTTGAGCAGGACGCCCCCGACGCTCCCCGGCTGCGCCTGGCCAGCACCCTGGAGCAGGTAGTAGAGCGAGAACTGACCCTCTGGTCGGCGAGCCGCGGGCCAGGGTCGGCCCCCAACGTCCTGGTGCGGCGCGCCTCCGCCAGACGCCTGGGCGAGGCGCTGCCTGCGGAGTCGGTGGACCTGATCCTGAGCGCCCCACCGCGGTTGGATCAGAGCGATTTCCTGGTACTCTCCTACCTCTGGACGGGCTGGCTGCTGGGCAAAGAGGAAGCGGCGACCTTCCACCTGGACTACGTGCTCCATCCGCGGCGTCCCAACGATTGGGAGTGGTTCGCCCAGGCCCTGCAGCCCGGTCTGCGCGCCCTGGCCAGGTCGTTGGGCCCCAGCGGCCGCCTGGTCTTCACCTTCGCCAGCGACGATTTGCCCTACGTGGAGGCCGTGCTTCTGGCCGCCGCAGCCACCGCCCTGCAGTTGGAGAGCATTATCTACCAACCTCTACCCACCGCCGATCTGGCCAGTGCTACGGCCTTCGGCGGTCTGGCCGGGCAGTACGCCCTGCGCTACCTTTCTTCTCACCTCTCCCCTACCCCTCCCCTACGAGGGGAGGGGAAAAGGGGAGAGGTCGGCCAGGCAACGAGCCTGGCCCCCTTGGCGGCTGACATCCAGAAGACGGCGCTGCGGGCAGCTAAGGACATCCTGATGCAGCGCGCCGAGCCGCTGAGCTTCAACTGGCTGCACAATGCTATCTGGTGGCGACTGTCCCAGTCCGGCCTCCTGGCTCAGGTGGCCACGCTGGCAACTGAAGACACGACGCCGCTGGCCTTCCTGCGTCAGCAAGTAGAGGAGGGCCTTAACAAAGGTCTGCCACGCGATCTGGTGCAACTGGAAGCTGAAAGCCCCAAGTCCTCAGTCCGCAGTCCGCAGTCTTCAGACCAACAGCCGGCAGCCAGCGACCAGCAGCCGGCCACTGGCCGCGTCGTTTGGTGGCTGGCTAAGCCCAGCTTCGCCACGCCGCCGCTCAGCGATCGGGTAGAGCAGGCGGTGTACAATGTGCTGAGCACCGCTTCCGTGACCACGCAGGCGGCCACCGAGCGGGTAGTCTACTCGCTCTTCCCCGGGCTGCTGACCCCGGAACCAGGGCTCATTGAAGCCTGCCTGGCCTCCTACGGGCGCTTGCTTTCGCCGCCCGGCCGCGACGACCAGCGGCACGTGGCACAATGGCAACTGCGTGAGGAGGAGCAACTCCCATGGCGCTCCCGCGAGCACACGGGGATGATCGGCCTCCTGGTTGAACTGGGGCATCGCCTGGGGTTGCGGGTGTGGATCAGCCGCAGCGAGCAGAAGCGGGCCATTACTCGCGCCGGCAGTCTGCCCACTAAAGCGGGAAGGCCAACCGGCAAACTCCCGGAGGAGACCCTGGGCGATCTATTGGCGGTGGAGGAACGCTACGCCAACCCCACGCTGCTCTTTAAGGATGGGGAGCGAGCGCCGTTGATTGACGTCATCTGGTACGATCGTGGCCGGGCAGTGTGCCTCTTCGAGGTGGAATGGACGGCGCAGCTCGCCGAGCCGTTGCTGAGCCGGGCGGTTAACGGGGACGGGGTGAAACGCTACGTGGTGCTGCCGCCGGAGCGCACGGAGCTGGTGCGCTTTAAGCTCGCCCGTTCGCCCCTGCTTCGCCAGGTCATCGCCGCCCAGGGTTGGGACTTCTTGAAGTACACCCACCTGCGGGAGTTCAGCCGCCGCGAGGACATCACCCTGACCGCCCTGGAGCCCCTGGTAGGCCTGACGCCGCTGGTGGAGCAGTTCGGCGTGCAGTTAGCGCTGTTCTAATTCATTGGGGAATCAGTGATCGGGAAATCAGGGAATCGGGTTGTAGAAGGCACAGCCCTGATTCCCTGATTACTGATTTCCTGATTCCCTAACCTGGGAGGTTGCATGCTGACGCCTTACGCCTTGGGCTGGCTCATCATCGTCCTGTGTGTGCCCGTGCTGATTCTGGTGGGCCTGCTGCTGGTTCTGCGTCCCACGACCAAGACACGGAAAGGTACGCGACCATCCAAGACCCTGATCAAGCTCGGTGACTTCCAGATTGAGACCACTTCGGCCGGGATTGCCCTGGTCACCCTGGGCATCCTGCTACTGGCTATCCTCACGGGCACCCAAGTCTTGCCCCCGCCCGACTTCTCGTCGCTTTCCTGGCCGCAGTTGACCCTCCCCTGGAATCAGCCCCCGGTGCCCACGCCCATCCCCACGAGTGCGCCTGAGGTCATCACGACGACCCCGCGCCCGCCCACGCCTACGACTATACCGCTGCCCACAGCTACGCCACCACCTCAGCAGCCACCTGCCCCTACAGCCACGCCGCTGCCACCTGCACCAACGGCTACCTTCACCCCCGCCCCGCCGACCAGGATACCGCCCGTGGAGCTACCACCAGCGCCCACGCCCACGCCACTGCCATCAGGGGGCAAGCCGTAGCCACGAGGAGACTCAACGCCGAGATTCGGGAAGGATTCAATGACGAATGCCAACGCTAGAGATTGACGGGCAATCCCTGACCATCACCGACGTGGTGCACGTGGCCCGTAGTGTGCCTGGCCATGTATCCTTGCGCCTCTCCGCCGCGGCGCAAGGCAGGGTGCAGCGCGCCCGAGAGCTGGTGGAGCGCTTCGTCCAAGAGGGACGCATCGTCTACGGTGTCACCACCGGCTTCGGCGCCCTCAAGGATCAGCTCATCGGCCCGGAGCACCTCCTGGATTTGCAGCGCAACCTCATCATGAGCCACGCCGCCGGCGTAGGTGAGCCTCTACCCGAGGAGGCGGTGCGGGCGATGATCCTGGTGCGCGCCAACGCCCTGGCCGCCGGCTACTCCGGCCTGCGCCTGGAGACGCTGGAGACCCTGCTGGAGCTGCTCAATCGCGGCGTGCACCCCGTCGTCCCGGCACAGGGCTCCGTGGGGGCCAGTGGCGATTTAGCGCCCCTGGCGCACGTCGCCCTGGTGCTCATCGGCCAGGGGGAGGCGGTGTACCGTGGCGAGCGTCTGCCCGGCGGCGAGGCCCTGCGCCGGGCGGGCCTGGCGCCCATCGTCCTGGAGGCCAAGGAGGGGCTGGCCCTCACCAACGGCACGGCCATGCAGACCGGCCTGGGGGCCCTGCTCGTGCACGACGCCGCGCGCCTGTGCCAGGTGGCGGACATCGCCGGGGCGCTTTCCCTGGAGGCCCTGCAGGGCGTGCCGGACGCCTTTGATCCTCGCCTGCACGCCGTGCGCCCCCACCCTGGCCAGCAGCAGGTCGCCGCGCACGTGCGGCGCCTGATCGCCGGGAGCACCCTGGTCGGCAGCAAGACGACCACCTCGTCCAAAGTCCAGGACCCCTATTGCCTGCGCTGTATGCCCCAGGTGCACGGGGCGGTGCGCGACGCCGTGGCCCACGCCCGGCGGGTGCTGGAGATTGAACTGAACGCGGCTACGGACAACCCGCTAATCTTCGGCAACGACGAGGCAGTGGCCCTCTCCGGCGGCAACTTCCACGGCCAGCCCATCGCCCTGGCGCTGGATTTTCTGGGCCTGGCCTGCACTGTGCTGGGGAACATCAGCGAGCGGCGCATTGATCGCCTGCTGAACTCCGGCGGCCTCTTGCCACGCTTCCTCGTGGGCGAGGGCGGTCTACATTCTGGCCTCATGCTCGTTCAGTACATGGCGGCGGCGCTGGCCTCAGAGAACAAGGTACTGGCCCACCCCGCCAGCGCCGACTCCATCCCCACGTCGGCTGGCTTTGAGGACTTTGTGAGCATGGGCCCGCACGCTGCTCGCAAAGGGCGAGATATTCTACGGAACGTGGCCAGCATCCTGGCCGGCGAGCTGCTGGTGGCCGCCCAGGGCGTGGACCTGCGCTGGCGAGCCACGCCGGAGGCTCGCCTCGGCGCGGGGAGCGCCGTAGCCTATCGCCTGGTGCGGGAGCGCGTGCCCTTCCTGGCCGGCGATGCCGTGCTGGCCCCGCTCCTGTCCGCCGCGCAAACCCTGGTCGCCGACGACGGTTTTGTGGCGGCGGTGGAAGAGGCAACATCGGGTGTCTCCCCTGATTTCCTGATTGCCTGATTCCCTGATCCCTGATTCCCTACTCTGGGGGTGTGAAGTGAACAACAACCGACAGATACTAATTGCCGTGGTAGCCGCGGCCGCTGTGCTCATTCTCGGCCTGCTGGTGGTGCAGATGGGCGGCGGTCCGTCGTCGGCGCCACCGGCTGAGACCACCCTGACGCCGCTCCCCGGCGACTTCCGCTCGCTGGTGCAGCGCGGCAACGAGCTGTATCAGCAGGGCGACTTTGCCGGGGCGATCGCGGCCTACCAGGCGGCCCTGCAGCAGAAGCCGGACGACCTGGTGGCCCGGGTGAATCTAGGTAACGCCTACCTCAACCTGGATCGCTACGACGACGCCGTGCGGGAATTCCAGGCTGCCCTCCAGACCCAGCCGGACGATGCCGAGACGCACTCCAACCTGGGCGTGGCTTACTTCCGACAGGGGCGACTGGATGAGGCGGGGAAGGAGTTTCAAGAGGCGCTGCGCCTCAAGCCGGACTTGGCGGAGGCGCACTATGGCCTGGGCGCGCTTTACGCCCAGCGTGGGGACAAAGACAACGCCATCGCTGAGTTCGAGCAGGTGCTCAAGCTCACCACCGACCCCACACTAAAAAGCGAGGCGCAGCGGCAGTTGCAGGAACTGAGGAAGTAAATCAGCAAATCAGCAGATCAGCAGATCACAAATCAGCAGATCAGCAGATCACAAATCAGCAGATCAGCAGATCACAAATCAGCAGATCACAAATCACCTAGCTTTCTCGGTTCCAGAGGGCATAATCGTCTTTTTAGCCCAAAATCACTCGGTTTCCTTGGCACGTCGGGGCGCTGCGCTGAAGTCTAGCGGCAAGACCAGTTGGCCATTCGCACCTTGTGG
>Ga0315268_10000330_pt1 | contig 55300 bp, 55 predicted proteins | sample C1_top_MG_FD_204535 | JGI IMG/M metagenome (GOLD analysis project Ga0315268, IMG submission 204535) | Sediment microbial communities from Yellowstone Lake, YNP, Wyoming, USA - C1_top | ecosystem: Environmental > Aquatic > Freshwater > Lake > Sediment | place: USA: Wyoming | collected 2017-08-01 | reverse complement strand
GACGTTGGTTTGCTGCTCATATCTCCGAGGCTTTTTTACTGCTTACCTCACCCTTTTCCCGACTTTGGTAAAGCCATGAGTTTTTCACGCGCGACCATTGACTTTGACCTTTCGCTATGGTAGTATCAATTATCCAACCGATGCGGGGTGGAGCAGTGGCAGCTCGTCGGGCTCATAACCCGAAGGTCGCAGGTTCAAATCCTGCCCCCGCTACTCGATAAAAAAACCATAGCTCACAAGCTATGGTTTTTTTATTTGGCTTAATATTGGCAATTGTCAATCAACGATGAATAGCTTAACGCCGGTTGACGTGTAGGAACGATGCGGTTCTGCGTTGTCAGCTACTTGATAACTTGTGCCGGGAGTTAGGATAAATTTCCTTCCATCGGCAAGTTCGGTATGTAGTTCCCCTTCGATACATAATAGAATATGACCTTTTGAGCACCAATGATCGGCGAGGTAACCCGGACTATATTCAACCATGCGCACACGAATATTCTCAAATTGCTGCGTGCGCCAGTATGCCATTCCCGTTTCGCCTTTGTGTTCAGTGGGGACGATTTGCTCCCATTCAGTCGTACCAAAAGGGATGTTTTTCATTTCCATGTTAATCTCCTATTAGCCAGAATTATAAATACAATTTCCATCGCGAACAGTAGTATTAAAATAATACTTCATCTTACGCGAAAAAGCAAAATCCACAGGCGCTGTTCAGGAGATTTTGTTTTAATCAATTTGCTTTGGGATGATTGCGAAAAGGCATTAGAATAAGGCATAACCATTCAAAGGAGCGATATGTCACGTCTCATCCCAGCCGCCGAGCGGATTGTCCGCGCACAGGCGTTAATTCAAAAAGCACGCGATCTGCCCATCCCATCTGAAAATGGACGCCATGATTTTTCCTATATTGCCAATGTCAAGGATTTTTTACGGCAGGCGCGCGATCTGGTCAAGTTTATTTCCATGACTCCGAGCGCGACAGTTGAGATAAAAGATGAAGTCAAAAAGATATATCAGGAAGCCGCTCAGGCGGAACAGGAGATTTTGCATTGACGCGCAAAACCTGAAATATGCGCCAGAGAGATAAAAAAGTTGTAAAATATAGGTATAGATATAGATCGGTTGCACTTGACCGTCGTTCGGTTCAATCCATATTAAAAAGAGGTGATCTTATGAACGAACAGGAACTTCGCAATCTGCTTGAAAAACTACGCGATGAAATTGAAAGCGCCAAGACCGTTGACGAAAAGGGACGTATGCTTTTGCGCGAACTCGATGCGGATATTCAGGAACTCCTTGAACGCTCTGAAACTGAAAAGGAACAACTCCGTTCATCAATGATCGGGAAGTTGCAGGATATGATCGAGCAATTGGAAATCAATCACCCTGACCTTGCTTCAATATTATCGCAATTGTCGGCGATCTTAAGTAACGCCGGAATATAACGAAGCGTTTGAAAAAAGCATCCGAAATCGCACAGGTTTCGGATGCTTTTTTATTTGCCCCAGTGATACAATCCAATATCATCTTATTGGAGTCTGAATGAAAAAAACTCATTTGCGCGGCCGTTATCTCCGCATCCTTACTTTTTTCATGGGCGTTATCGTCCGCTTTATCTATTGGGAATTGATCCTTCGCAAAATTGGATTTCGCCAACTCGCGCGGCGTACTCGTTCTGAACGTTTTCGCCGCGAAGCGGTACGCTTCCGCGCGCTGGCGCTACGCATGGGCGGCGTGATGATTAAGGTCGGTCAATTTTTATCTTCGCGGCTGGATGTGCTTCCGCCGGAAATCACCGACACCCTCGCAGATTTACAAGATGAAGTCCCCGCCGAAAGTTTTGAGGATATACGCCGCATCGCGGAACTTGAGCTTGGCGCGCGTTTAACGGAAAAATTCGACTGGTTCGATGAGAATCCGCTCGCGGCTGCCTCGCTAGGTCAGGTGCATCGCGCCAGGTTGAAGACCGGGGAAGAATCGGATTTTATCAACGTCGTCGTTAAAGTTCAGCGTCCTAACATCGCATCCATCGTGGACATTGACCTGTCCGCGTTAAAACGAGTTGGTAACTGGCTGATGTATTATCGCCCGGTGCGCGAACATGCCGATGTGCCGGCGTTGTTGCGCGAGTTTTCATCCACGGTGTATGAAGAGATTGATTATCAAAAAGAAGCGGGGAATGCCGAAATGTTTTTTGAAAATTTCAAGGATGACAAAGTTGTGCATGTGCCGCGTGTGGTGAGAAGTTTATCCACGCTGCGTGTTTTGACTCTTGAAGATGTGTTTGCCATCAAGATTACGGATTACGATGCCATCACCGCGGCAGGCATTGACCGCGGCGAGGTCGCGCGCAAATTATTGGATACGTATCTCGAACAGATTTTTGAAGATGGATTTTTTCATGCGGATCCACATCCGGGAAATTTATTTGTCACGCCATTGCCTGTGAAGAAGGGAAGCAAACGCAAGTCTGCGCGCTGGCAATTGACTTTCGTGGATTTTGGCATGGTGGGACACGTGCCGGAAAATCTTCGCACGGCGCTGCGCGAAACCGTGATCGCGGTTGGTACGCGTGACGCGGTGCGCCTGATTAAATCATACAAGACGTTGGGATTTTTACTGCCGGGCGCGGATACGCAAGCCTTGGAGCAAGCCTCAGCCGCGGTGTTTGATCGCTTCTGGGGTATGTCCATGAGTGAGTTGCGAAACGTGCGCCCGAGCGAGGTGGTTGACATCGGTCATCGTGTGCGCGACGTGATGGTTGAGACTCCATTCCAGGTGCCGAATGATCTGTTGATGCTCGTGCGGACTGTTGCCATCCTTTCGGGGATGTGCACCGGGCTTCAACCGGACTTCAACCTTTGGGAACAACTTTCGCCATACGCGAGCAAACTTGTGGAGCAAGAGGCTTCGTCCGCGTTTAGTTTGGATAACATCCTTAAGCAACTTGGCGACATTGTACAAGTGATGATCGCTTTGCCATCACAAGCCAGCCGCGTACTCGCGCAAGTGGAACACGGCAGTTTGGTGGTGCAGACTCCGCAAACCACGCGCGAAATCCGCACGTTGGGACGATCCGTAGATCGGCTGACGGGCGGAGTCATATTTACCGCGCTGTTAATCAGCGGGGTGATGTTATTGAATAGTGGGAATAGTCAGCTTGGGGAAGGCTTGCTTGGAGCCGCGTTCGCGACGTTGTTGTGGATTATGTTCTGGGGAAGAGCCAGAAATTAAAAATATATGTCATTGCGAAGGAGCGGAGCGACTGAAGGAAGCAATCTCCAACATAATAAGGGGATTGCTTTGTCGCAACAAACGTTCCTCGCAATGACATAAAAACTTTATGCTTTTTCATCCATGTGTTTGATGGCGGCATCTAGCATACCGCGCACTGCCAGCATCATCTCGCGGCGGGCGGCGCGGCGGTGTTCCATGAAGCCTTCAGGTAACAATCCTTTGACGGCTTCGCGCATTTCCTGGCGGGCTTTCTTGTAATGCTCGCGCGTCTCTTCGGGAATCTCACGTTTAAATTTCTTTTCTCGTTCAGTTTTTTCAGGCATGGTTAACTCCTTTCACATTTTTATTATAGCGCTTACATGCGCTTGCAATTATGGCGCTTTTGTATTTGTTGCCGTAGCCGCCGGTTCGCCCACGGAGATGACAACTCTCAACGCATCGCCAAAAAAAACGCCGTTCGCATCAGACATTTGCCATGTCCCAATGATCGTTCCTGTTTTATCTGTGGGAGCCACCATTGTAATAGAGAGTTCAGTAGTGACTCCATACGGAACAGCTTCGTTGAGTTTGAGAGTTTGCCCGTCCATGGCTTCGCCGCCGATCAGGCTAAACTTAAATCCCGGCGCCCAGGTGCAAACGCCGGTGTTCAATACTTTCCATGTTTTTGTGAAACTTTGTCCCGTGGTCATGCGCGTATTATCCGGAATAGTCACATCCTCCTTGAATAGTAATTTATAACAAGTTTCAGTGGGCTGAACGGATGTAGCGGGAGTTTGGGAAGAAGGCGTTTCGGTGGCGGGAGGCGCGGGTGTAAAAGTCGGGGGAAGCGCGCGTGCAGTGCGGGTCTGGTCCACCAGATAGGTGGCGACAGCTTCAGTGCGAATATCATTTGCATCTACCGTAGGCGTCGTTTGTGTATTACCTCGCACAGACATGGATAAGGCAAAGGCAAAAATAATCAGGATCAAGACAATTAGAGTAAAGAGATTTTTTTTTGATTTTAACATTTGAAATGGTTCTCCGAATATCTTTGAAGACCGACGCCGCTAGTGTGTTGCATCAATGGCTTGTTTTGCCAGCGCGGCTAGTTCGCGGTCTGCGCGCGACGCGGCGAGTTCTTGTAATGCCGGCAGGGCGCGTGGGTCGCGTAATTGCGTCAGTGAAATCACGACTTGCTTTTGCACGCTTCGATCCGCATCGCGTAACATTTCAAGCAAGATTGGCGCGACGCGCGCATCGTTGATTTTTCCCAAAGCTAGCGCGACATGTTCCCGAATGCCTTCTTCTGGATGACGAGCGGCTTCTTTCAGGACCTCGAGGCTGGCTCCGTTAAATTTAGCCAGCGCATCCGCCGCGACCTTTCCCACTTCGTGATGCAAGTCGTACAATGCCATGCCCAGTGGTTCGATTGCGCGCGCATCGCGCAAATCGCCAAGAATGTGCGCGGCATACCTGCGGACTGCGGCTTCCATGTTGCCAAGTTCTTCAATCAGCGGTTCAACCGCGGATGCGCCGAGTCCTTCTATCGCATTGAGCAAAACATGCGCGGCTTGTTCGCGTCCATACCACCAGAATGAGTCATGCAACGCGTCTATGAGATAAGGCAGAACGGCGGGATTTTTTGTTTCGCCGAGAGCGCGCGCCGCCGCCTGGCGGACTTCAATCTCGCGGTCATCAAGCAATACATCGCCGAGTTTGTTGAATGTAGCGGGGTCGCGGAATTGTCCCAGCGCCGAACATGCCGCCGCGCGGACTTCGGTTTCGCGGTCGTCACACAGAGTCGTCAAGATTTGAATGGATTGCGGGTCTTTGATATTGCCTAAAGCATAAGCCGATTTTTCGCGCACAGAAAAGAATTCACTTTGCGCGGCTTCCATGAGCGGCGGTATCGCCGCGCGGTCTTTGGTTTGACCGAGTATCTCGCATACTTGTGCGCGTATGGTGGGATGAGCCGCGCGCAGGGTTTGCGTCAGCGCGGGGATTGCGGCAGGTCCCATGTGGGCGATGATTTGCTTGATTAACGGCGGCAGGTTCGGGTCCCGCGCTTGAAGCGCTTCGAGGAGCGCGGGCATGGCTTCCGCGCCCAGCTTGACCAAATCCTGCGCGGCGTGTTCGCGTTTGGTTGAATCCGAAAGCTGCGAGATAAGTCTCTTTGCTTCGCCTGAAGATCCGCCTGTGAGCCAGTTCATATTTTTATTGTATCTTAAAATGAAACTCCCCGCGTTGCCGCAGGGAGTTAATAATTTGCCAGTGGATAATTTTTAGAGACCCTTGACCATAAGGGCAACCACTAGTAAAGCAAAGCCGATGAATAAAAGCCAAAAGGCTGCAATCGGGATCAGAGTAAAAACACCGAGGAAGCTGAATAAACCGAGCAGACCTAAAACGACGGCGATCCAGAAAGTAACTGTTTTGGGCGGGGTAAGTTTCATGATTATTCTCCTTGAGATAATAGATTGTTTTTAGCAATTTCTGCTATTGAGCAAAGCGCCTATTTCATTGTATTGTAAAAACCCGCCAGTCACACCCCCCAACTGGGGGATTTGTACCTAATCCACTTGGGGGAGATTTGGAGAGCTAAGAGACAATGTGGCGCTAAAAAAGAAACTCCCTACGGCAACGCAGGGAGTTAACGTATCCGCCAGTGATAAAGATCAGAGACCTTTGACCAGGAGGCCTACTACAAGCAGTACAAGGCCAACGAAAGCGAGCCAGAAAGCGTAAGGGACGAGCGCGGCGACGACGCCAAGTTTTGCGATCAAACCTAACAAGCCAAGAACGACAGAAATCCAGAATGTAATTTGTTTGGGCGGTGTAAGTTTCATTATATTCTCCTATTAGTGGGCAGAAAATTATTTTGGCGGACATATATGTTATAGCATATTTTTTCAGTCAATACAATGTTTTTTAACTTTAAGACCTTTAATTTTGGCGCGCTAAAAATATAAGGAAACCCGACTAAAAAAATATTACGGATGTCTCTGGCAAGCGTACATGGTATGATGTACGCTAGATCGGATTATTCATCTATTAAGTATAATTTCCAATAAAAAAAGGAGTTCCTTATGCGGCTTTATGTGGATAGTACAAAATGTTCGGGATGCAATGCCTGCCGGGTGGCTTGTTCGTTGAGTGTCTTCGGTGAGAGCAATCCTAAAAAGGCGTCGCTGGTCATTGAACCCCATTTCCCTGTGCCGGGTGTATACACTGTGCGCGTCTGCACACAATGCGGCAAATGCGCGGCAGTCTGCCCGACCGAGGCGATCAAACAGGACGCGCAAGGCGCTTACTATGTTGTATTTGACGAATGTAATTTGTGCGAGGCTTGCGTACCGGAGTGCCCGGAAAATGTTATGTTCGTGCGCGCGGAACTGGCGAATACTGCATGGAAATGTACCTCGTGCGGTGACTGCGTGGCTGTGTGTGGAACCGGCGCGCTCTGGTTGGCTGAAACAGAAGCGGTAGCGGCATAAGGAGGCTGATATGAATGGCTACGGTGGAAATATTCTGCGTGTCAATCTGACAACTGGTCAGATCAAGAAAGAACCGACTCCGATTGAAGTTGCGCGTGATTATCTCGGCGGGCGCGGCTTTGGCATTTACTATTTGCTTACAGAAGTTCCCAAGGACGCCAATCCGCTTGGACCCGAAAATAAATTAATCGTCTCGTCCGGACCTCTTTCGGGTATGCTCGTTCCGGGCGGCGGAAAATGCGATTGGACGACAAAGGCTCCGCTCACTGGCGGATACGCCAGTTCATCCATGGGCGGACATTTCACGGCTGAGTTGAAATATGCCGGTTTGGATAGCATCATCCTGGAAGGCGTCAGCTCAAAACCGGTTTACCTGTTCGTTGATAATGACAAGATTGAATTGTGCGACGCCGCCGAATATTGGGGGAAGGGTTCGGTGACTGTCGAGAAAATGATGAAAGATAAATTCGGCGAGGAGTTCCAGATTGCAGTCATCGGTCCGGCTGGTGAGAATCAAGTTTCCTTTGCTCACATCAACCACGACTTCGGTCGGCAGGCTGGGCGCGGCGGCGTGGGCGCTGTGATGGGTTCCAAGAAAGTCAAGGCGATTGTTTTGCACGGTATCAAATCTGTCCAAGTGGCGGATGTGGAAACTTATCGCAAGTCTGGCGTGGCGCTTTACAAGGCTTGTAAGGATGCCGAAGGTCTTAAGGATTGGACGGCTTATGGCACGACCATCGTGGTCAGTTGGTGTGACGAGGCTGGCGCTTTGCCGACCCGCAACTTCAGCGCCGGATCTTGGGAAGACGCCAAAACTCTGTATGGACCGTACATGCGCGAGAAAATCGTCGTTACAGATAAGGGTTGTTTTGGCTGTCCTTGTCCGTGTGGAAAATATAGCAAGATGAAAAAGTATGGCACATACGTCGAAGGTCCGGAATACGAAACAATTGGTCTGTTAGGTTCCAATGTAGGCATTTCAGATATTGAGTCCGTGGCGCAAGCCAATCTGCTATGCGATGATATGGGTATTGACACCATCACTACCGGTAACGCGATTGCCTGGGCGATGGAATGTTACGAGAAAGGCATCTTCACCAAAGCGGATACTGGCGGGCTGGACCTCAAGTTTGGCAATGTGGACGCTGTCTTCAAGATGATTGAGTTGATTACCAAAAAAGAAGGCTTGGGCGCGCTTTTAGCTGACGGCGTGAAAAAAGCTTCGCAGGAGATTGGCAAGGGCAGTGAAAAATTTGCAATTCAGATTAAAGGCATGGAGCAATCAGCTTATGCCACTCATAATGCCACCGCCATGTTGTTGGCATACATGACCTGCGACGTTGGCGCGCATCATAACCGCGCCTGGGCAATCACTTATGATATTCAAGTCGGACGCGAGAAGGTTGTGCCGGAGAAAGTCGCCCGCGTGATCTGGTTACAAAATTTCCGCCCGATGTTTGATGTGTTGGGCGCTTGCCGCTTGCAGTGGGTGGAATTGGGTATTGACCGCGACCTTTATGTGCCGCTGTTGGAATCCATCACCGGCATTCACCGCACATGGGAAGATTTGGAAAAGGTCGGCGAGCGTATTTGGAATCTGACTCGCATGTTCTGGGCGCGCGAGAATGAAGGCTTTGGTCGTACCTGGGATATGCCTCCGGCTCGCTTCTACGAAGAGCCTCCCACAAGCGGCGTTACCAAGGGACAGATTACCAAACTCGAAGACGTCAACCGTTTGCTGGATATGTACTACGAACAACGCGGCTGGGATGCGAATGGTATGCCCACATCGGCGACATTGGAAAAACTGAGCATTAAAAAAGAATTGGTTGCATAGCAAAATCCATGTCTGCTATATTTCGGTTGAGCGGTTCCCTAAAAGATGTGACCGGCGGAAAAAGTGAATATGTCGTCGAGTCCGGTCAGACCGTACGCGTGGTCCTGGAAAGTTTGGGCATTGTGCCGCTGACAATTGCTCTGGTAGTTGTCAACGAAGAACAACAGAATAAGGATTACGTGATACAAGATGGAGATGTGATCCGGGCGCTGGCTGTCATCGGCGGCGGATAATAATTTCCCGATCTGCATGATCTGGTCAACTCATTATTTTGATGGGTTGACCAGATTTTTATTTGTATGCAAACAGTCAGCGGAGATTAGGTTTTGCCCTATTCCCTGGAAAATCTTGTCAGGATGTTGATGTAACATTTGATTAAAGCAAAACACGGATAGAAAATAAAGGGTCATATCCGTGTTTTGCTGTCTTCGAATTATTTCTTGCTTACTTCTGAGGAGGATGCCAAATCATCTGTGAAATCATTTGTAACTTTTCGGAGTGAAGATATTCAGATGGAAAATATATTCTTGGAGTTGCTCCAAGTTCCTGTTGCAATAATGATTGAAGTCTACCAACGACTTCCTTTCCTCGTCTTAAAATAGTAGGATTTTCTTCATAGTCAGCCCTTGCTTGAGTTGCAATTTTTCCATGATTCGGTGCATCTCCCCCATCTCGTCTTTGACGAAAGGCTTCCATCGTTCGCTGATTAACAATTGCTTCTATAGATTTTTTTGAAGTATCATTTGTCGCTTGCGTAAGAAGTTCCCGAATCCGTTCAAGGGAAATCATTGGGTTTAATTTATTCAAGTGTTCAGCGTTAAGAAAATAGCCTTCAATATCACTTAACTCAGTCAAAAATGGGCTAACTCCTGCCCTTGTTAGTTTTTCATTAAAAGACATAGCGGCTTCATCGCTCCAGTAATCAAGGTCACGATGTATTGCAAGATGAACGTGGGAAGCCTTTTCATGTAAAAAATCACCCAGCACAAGTGCAGCATCAATTTTGGAACAACCGGTGTAAGATGCTGTTTCTGTGTCTTCTTCAATAAATCCATTGCTCCATAAAAGTGCACGAAGAGGCTCTTTGTTTGTATCTTCAGTTGCCACAACACATCTAATTTCTCCATTAGCGAAGTAATCTACTGAGTCAAGGGCGCCTAAATCTAGAAGCATAGCTGTTGCATTGAGATCAGGCTCAGTTATTATTCGACCCTTGCTAAGCCATACTACACTACTGCGATTCTTCATTACATCTAGCACATGCCTCGAGTGAGTACTAATCAGAGCTTGGAAATTGCGACTTGATGCTAATCTATAAACTAACTCGCATAATGCCCGTTGATTATCAGGATGCAGATGAGAGTCGGGTTCATCAAGTATTAAGACTTGCGGTTTAAAAAGTGCTATATATGCCAAAATCTGCGATGCTTGAAGAATTGAAGTCCCTGCTGCATCAATGGGTAGGCGAGGCTCCCCTGGCAGTTGGAAATAAACCCCAATGTTTTCGTCAGTATTCACATCAAAATCAATCTCGATTGAAATCCCTTCAAATATAGACTGCATATCATCAATAAATAAACCCCAAGATTCTTCATTGGCACTTAGCATGCGCAATACATTTCGTAAAGCGAGGTTTGCATCCCCCCTTGCAACAATTCTCCGTACTACACCCGCAGAAAGAAATCGTTCCTCTTTGGGAACACCCGCAAGGCCAGGCGCATAAACTGTAAATGGATGTTCAAGATCCATTAATTGTTCGCCTAATTGTCTGCCAACAATAGAAATAGCAATGTTTCGATTTCTCCCCCGGCGAAGACCAACTATACAACGTGTTCCATCGTTATCCAGAAACTCAATTTCAATTTGTGTGGGACGCTGCTCTTGAAGGGTTCCACCCGTAGCTAAAGATAATACATCTGCAACAGGTGTGTAAATCAACTGTGATGGATTAAAAGAAAGTTCAAAAGTATCATTACGCCAAGATACGCCTTCGCCAACCAGTCGCGCTGATTGGGCAATGGAGACGGCAAAATGAATAGCCTGAAGAATACTACTTTTGCCCGAGTTATTTGCTCCAATTAAAAGCGTTGTGTCTTCGAGCACGATCTGAACTTGCTCCAAACGTTTGAATCGGCGAATAGTAATAGAAGATATACGTGACATAGGTGTATGAAAGTAAGGCTAATTGTTATTAACTTTGCACTTGCCATTTCATTTTACAATAGCTTGTAAAATCTCATAGAGTGATTTTAGCACAAACGCTCAAGGAAAAGAAACACAATTCTCAATCTCTATCCTCAATTCTTCAGGTACTTTCAAGATATGTTTGCATATGAAAGCCACCATCTCCGTTGACCACCGCGTTAGCAATGGTGCGGAGGTGGCTCAACTGAAGGTACAGTCGCCGGCAGGCTTCTTGGAAAATCTTGTCAGGATGTTGGTGTAAGAAATAAAGCTCGGAGGGCTTTTGCTATGCTATACTTAACGTATGGAACCAACAAGTAATTTTCCAAAGATAGATAGAACCGCATTCTCGATTACGACCTTTGATGAAGCCGACAGGGAAGATAAGGAATACTGGCTTTCCAAAACGCCGCGTGAACGCCTTCAACACATGGAACTTTTGCGGAGAATCAATTATGGATCTAGAGCTGCCGCCCGACTTCAAAGAGTTCTTGAAATTACTCAAAGAGCATGATATTCGCTACCTGTTAATTGGGGGATATGCAGTCGGCTATCATGGATATGCCCGCGCCACAGAAGATATGGATATATGGGTCGCAGTCGATTCTGAGAATGCGAAAAAACTTGTCTCTGTTTTGAAAGCCTTTGGATTTGACCACCCTGATCTAAAGCCTGAACTATTCCTGCAAGAAAAGAAGATTATTCGTATGGGAATGCCGCCTATGAGACTTAAAATTACCACGTCCATTTCGGGCGTTGAATTCGATGAATGTTATCAAAAACGAATTATTGACGAATTGGATGGAATTCAAGTCAACTTGATTGATTTGGAAAATCTCAAGAAAAACAAGAAGGCAAGCGGAAGGTCAAAGGATATTGCCGATCTTGAGAAATTGCCGTAACAAATCCGGCTGGCTGATACTGCATGAAAGCCGCCATTCCCGCTGATTGCCGGGACGTATGTGGTGGCTTTTTTATCTCCGGTAAATATCCCCATGAAAATTAAAATCTTTATCCTGCTTGGCTTAATATTTTTATCCTCTTGTATTGGATATTCCGGAGCGGATCAAAGCGCGTTTGCAACCGCATCTGCCTTGCCGACTTTTGTCCCCACGGCGACGAATACGCTTCCGCCGCCGCCGACAATAGCTCCAACCGAGACGCCTGCATCCACCCCCACGCTTGTTCCGCCAACGCCGCGTCCCGCCGGGTTGACCAAGTTCGAGCCGCCCGACGGTCAGGTCTTGGTTTTTATCGGACAGGACAATGAATCGGTTGGAGGAACTTCATCCTATAACGATGGCTATGTTAACCATATTGGCATACCTGCCGGAGTTACAACCTATGCGTATATGGTTGAAGGCGGGAAGAATAAATTTGGATACAATTTTGATGTCGGTCATATTGACGGACTCTTGACCGAAGTCAATTGGGGCGCTGGTCCGGTATGCGCGGAGTGTTATCTGGCTTCCGGACAATTTTCCAATTCGATTATCCACATTTCGATCTCAATGGAAAATAATGGCGAGTATCTGATTGCAGACGGGACTTATGATTATCTGATCGATGAATTGGCTGTTTTTTTACAGACTCATCGCGACCATCCTTTCTTTTTGCGGATCGGTTACGAATTTGACAGCCCAACCGACAAATATGAGCATGGAAAATTCAAGCTGGCTTTTCGCCGCATTGTAGACCGCCTGCATAATCAAGGCATAGATAATTTTGCCACAGTATATTCAGCATCATCGGTTAGTGTCGGCGCTTTTTTTTGGGATGCCTATTATCCCGGAGATGATTACGTGGACTGGATCGGCTATTCATATTGGAACGCCGCGCCGGAATATAAAGGCGGATTGGATTTTGCCAGACAACATGGCAAGCCTGTCATCATCGCTGAGAGCGCTCCGCTTTTAGTTTCATTTGCAACCGATGACGGCGCGAAGATATGGGAAGAATGGTTCATTCCTTATTTTCAGCATGTCCTGGATAACTCGGATGTCATCAAGGCGATTTCCTATATCAATGCCGATTGGTCGTCTCAAGTCATGTGGAAGCGCGCGGCATGGAAAGATACGCGTATTCAGGCGAATGACATCATTCATGAAAAATGGATTTCGGTGATCGAGAATCCGATTTTTATAAACGGCGATGACGATGTCTTTGGCTTGATCGGTTTTATCCCGTAATGCCGCGTCATAATCCTGATACACTTGAACCATGAGACAGGCATATTCTCTATATTTCCACATTCCCTTCTGCATTCATCGTTGCGCGTACTGTGACTTCAACACTTATGCCAGACAAGAAGATTTTATCCCTGCGTATGTAGACGCGTTGATTCGAGAGATTGAATTTGTCGGGCGTCAATCTTCCAACCTTCCAACATTAAACATTCATACCGTATTTTTCGGCGGCGGGACTCCATCTTTACTTTCACCAATACAATACGAGAAAATCTTTCATGATATCCGCGCCAACTTTAATTTACTTGAAGATTCTGAAAATACCATCGAGGCCAATCCCGGCACAGTTTCATTGGATGATCTGCAAAAGTTGCGCAAAATCGGAATCAACCGAATTTCCTTTGGCGCGCAATCTGCTAACACTGAAGAATTACGAATGCTTGAACGCATCCACAATTTCTTTGACGTGATCGAAGCGGTTTCCAACGCGCGTAAAGCCGGCTTTGACAATCTTAATCTTGACTTGATATACGGATTTCCCGAACAGACTCTTTTAACATGGCAAACCACCGTCAAGCGAATTTTGGATTTACATCCCGAACATATATCCGCGTATGCATTAACGCTTGAACACGGTACGCCGTTTGGACGCTGGTCATCGAAAGGTTTATTGCCAATCCCCGACCCCGACCTTGCCGCGGAGATGTATGAATGGGCGAGCGGCGCTTTTGAAAGCGCGGGTTATCAACAATATGAAATATCGAATTGGGGATTGAATGTTGAAAGTCGAAAGTCAAAAGTCAAAAGTAACCTTCAATCTTCAACCTTTGACCTTCAACCTGAATTCGCCTGCCGCCATAACCTTCAATATTGGCGCGGATTACCGTATCTGGCTTTCGGCGCGGGCGCGCATGGCTATGCAAACGGATATCGTTATTCAAATGTACTGAGAATCAAAACTTATATCGAACGAATTGCGAATTACGATTTACGGAATACGCATTACGAATTTCCTTTGTCTCCCGCGACTGTAAATCACCACAAACAAACAACAGCCGATGATATGAGCGAATTCATGATGACCGGACTCAGGTTGACTCAAGAGGGAGTTTCTTCGTCAGTTTTTCAGCGCAGGTTCGGGCGCGGACTGATCGAAGTTTATCCAAAAGAAATTGACGAGTTGATCCGCTTTGGATTGCTTGAATGGAAAAAAGAAATGTCCGAAACTTTTGAGGCTTCGGACATCTTGCGACTTACTGTGCGCGGACGATTGTTGGGGAATCAAGTCTTTATGCGATTTGTGGAATAGGCTAATGATTGGGGCGCGGACAAAGTTGTGGTTCCTGACCAGAGCCTACAAATCCATAGGCCTCGCGGCAAACGTTATCTACCGCGTATAACTCTTTGAGCGGATAAAAACTACTGCTTCTTACTGGTGAACCGGCTTCAAATTCGGTGAAGCGGTCTACGTAATCCATTTTGCCGACGTCTTTCAGTCCTCCATCGGCGATCACACCATACATGAAGCGTTCATTCGCAAGCGATTTCTTGAAAGCAAATTGCACAGTAGCCAGACGACCCGCGTTCACGCGCACCCAGGCAAGATCGGGATCGTCTCCCTCGCCGCGTCCACCGTTGAAGATCAGCGTTTCATAGCCGTCGCCGGGTAATGGCGCGTCAGATTTTTCGGCAGAGAGTCCGCCGGTATCATGGTTCTTATCGGCAAAAATTTGCACGTTATCCGTAGACCATTCAACATTGTATGGCGGATGCGCCCAGATGATGAGATCGCCAAAACCATCGGCATCAAGGTCAAGTTCAACGCCGTAGTCAATGCCAATGGAATTGTTTGGGTTCGCGCCGACCAGTTCGATGGATACAAAGAAGAAATTGTCATCGGCGCCGAAACTATAACTGGCAATATCAAGGTCTGAGACGTAGGTCATATCCTGCAAGAATGGACGCTCGAAACGGTTGAGTTTATACGAGTCGCCTGACGGCGCGCGTTTTTCAGAAGCGGTATCTTTTGAGACTATATCAATAATATGCTTCTGTGTTTTTACATTTCCTGTGGTCGGGATAAGACCGTGTTTCAGGGTCGGTGTGGGCGTATCCATTACAAAAGTTGGAAGCGGATTTGCCATGCCCGCAGTCGCCAACGGCGCATTCGTTGACGCCGCGAATGACGGCGTGGAACTTGCCTCAACGGGCGTTTCCTGTCCGCCGCCAGTGGTGAGTCCGGGCATGTTGCACGCCAGAATAGCCAGTACGATTGCAAGACTAGCCATCACTGATGATTTGCTGTTCTTCTTTTTCATAATTTTCTCCTTGGTAAAAATAATTAAGCCACAGAGCGTACAGAGTCCTTCGAGAAAAAAACTCAAGTAAGAATTTCAAAAATACGCGGGGCAATGTCCGTCAGGTCTTTTAGCTGATATGTAAATTTTTTGCGCGCAACGGCATTTCCTATTACCAATACGGGTACGGCGTTCGCGGTGTGTTTGCGCGTGGAAAGATTTTCCATATTGCCGTGATCGGATGTCAATAAAATTAGTCCATGCTCGTCGTCCCATTTTTCAAGCAAGCCGCCAAACACATTATCAAAACTTTCAAGCAGGTTGATGGCGGCGGTCATATTCTGTTTGTGACCTGCATAATCGCTAGCCCAATATTCAAAAAAAGAAAAATCATATTGCTGGGCAAGCGACGCAAGTTTATGTCCGGCGATTCGTTCCTGCATAAGCGGCGCATCGGCGAGTCCTAAAAAAGAATGCCAGCCCGCGCCGGTAAAATCTGCGGATAACGCGTTGCCTGCATAGTAATCATCTTTAGTGAAGAGCGGGTATCCTGCATTGGTCACAGCCAGCGGAATGGATGAGTAAAGTCTTTTGCCTGAATCAATTGCATCGAAATAGCGCGGCGGATAGGCGTTGAGCAGCGCCGCGCTTTTCCCCGCTTGTTTTAGGTTTGAGAAAATAGTTTGACTAAGATGACTGGCTGTTGCCGCGTCTGGCTTTGGACCGTAGTGATAGCCGATCTCTGCCGGGATATTTTTACCGGTCAACAACACAGCCTGACCTGTTGCCGATTGCGGAAGTCCATCTACACCCAAGCCTGCATCCGCGGCGACAAGCGTGGCGCGGTTACCTTCATAAGGCGCGGCGTGACGTGTGAGAGTCCGCCCGCCGAGCAGGGATTTTAAGGCTGGCATATTTGCGCGCGCAAGCGGATTAATCTCGGGATCGTTTTCGCCGAGTCCAATGCCGTCAAGGAAGAGGAATAAAAATCTCATAATATATTTTGATAAAGAAACCACGCGGAGGGTCGTTCGCGTTTATCGAATCCGTCGCGGCGTGAGAGCGGAGTCAACTGCGGGGGGATCAAGGCTAATTCCGCCTCAACAAGCCCGGGCGTGGAAAGAAGCGGGGCGAGTTTAAAGATAACGTATAAAAGCCAGTATCCGTTCGGGGCAAGGATGCGAGTCAGTTGATCGAGATAAGCCGCCCTATTTTCCACGCCATGAAAGCAACCCATATCCAATGCCAGATCGAATTGCCCGTCAACTTTAAAGTTGGTTACATCGCCGACAAGGAATTGTGCGCGGATGCCTGCATCTTTCGATTTGCGTTTTGCGATTTGAATGGCGCGTGACGCGAAATCAATACCGCTGACTTGCCAGCCGGCGCGCGCAAGTGTGATGACATTTGTGCTGGTCCCACAGCCGAGATCAATGGCGCGCCCCGCTTTATGCTGGCTGATAAATTCCAATAATTCAGGCGGGCTGATGCCGCTATCCCAGGGCGCTTTTTTGAGATAACGAAAATTAAAGTGGAGACGGCGTAAAAAGTTCATTTAACGATTGTTATGGAAAGCGCCGGAAAAAATATTTGGGGGATAAAAAGCCAAATTGTCACTCCAAAGATGTGAGCCAATAACTTTGACAATTCACTGGAGTTCTTTTACAATCTACCGTCTGACATTATCCCAATAAAAACAGGAAGGGTTGTTAGCGATGAAAGAGTATACCACTGAGTTTCTTCGCAATGTCGCTTTAGTGTCGCATGGCGGAGCCGGCAAGACAATGCTTACAGAAGCGTTTTTACATGTCACGGGGGCTACCACTCGTCTCGGTAAGATCGAGGACGGGACGACGGTTTCAGATTATGATGATGAAGAAATCCGCCGCAAAATTTCCATTTATACCAGCGTGGTTCCAGTTGAATATCGCGATCACAAGATCAATGTACTTGATGCGCCGGGCTACAGCGACTTTGTCGGTGAAGCCATTTCCGCGTTGAGCATTGCGGATAGCGCCATTATTCTGGTGGATGCAGTCGCTGGAATGGAAGTAGGCACCGAAATTGCATGGCGTCATGTGGATGAATTTAAGTTGCCGCGTTTTATTGTGATCAATAAATTGGATCGCGATAATGCAAACTTCGAGAAGGCGTACGAATCTGTTGAAGCGTTCGCTCATGCCAGCGACGAGCGCCTTGTCAAGGCGCAAATGCCGATCGGCGAGAAACATGATTTCAAAGGCGTAATTGATCTGGTTTCGATGAAAGCCTACATGGCTGACGGCAAGACGACCACAGACATCCCAGCCGATATGAAGGAAACCGCGGAAGCGGCGCACTTTGCACTTGTGGAAGCGGCGGCGGAAGGGGATGATGCACTGCTTGAAAAATATCTTGAAAGCGGTTCGCTCTCAGACGAAGAGCTGACGCGCGGTTTAAAAGATGTGATCCACTCTGGAGCTTTTATTCCGGTCTTCTGCGCCGCAGGCGCACGTTTGATCGGCGCTCTGGCTTTGCTCAACGACATCATAGATTTATTCCTGCCGCCTGACGAACGCGTGGCGAAGGGTAAAGATGGCGAAGAAAAACTATCCGCGTCTGATACCGGTCCATTCGCCGCGTATGTGTGGAAGACAACCGCGGATCCGTTTGTGGGTAAGATGACTTATTTCCGCTTGTTCTCAGGTTCCATTCAAGGCGAGGCGCGTTTGTGGAATCAAAATAAAGGCATGGAAGAGCGCATGTCAGGTCTGCATGTTCAACGCGGTAAAGAGCAAATCATAGTTAAGACCGTTCACGCCGGCGATATTGCGGCGGTATCCAAACTGACTGTGACCGCGACCGGCGATACTTTCTGTGATAAGAATCATCCGCTGACAATGCCTGCTCCGAAATATCCCGCCGCGCTCTATCGCGTAGCGGTCACGCCTAAATCGCAAGCTGACGCCGCCAAGATCAGTCCAACGCTCACGCGTTTGTGCGAAGAAGATAATATTCTCTCGTGGCAGAACGATTCAATTACACACGAGACCATTCTGCAAGGAATGGGCGATCAGCATATTGACGTCGCGCTCCATCGCGCGCAGGCTAAATTCCAGGTTGGATTTTTGACGCGCGAGCCGAAGGTCCCATACCGCGAAGGGATTACGCGCAAAGCCAGCGCGCAGTATCGCCATAAAAAGCAATCGGGCGGTTCGGGTCAATTTGGCGAGGTCCATCTTCGCATTGAACCGTATCACGAAGGCGATTTTGAATTTACCGATGAACTCGTGGGGATGAACCTTTCAAAATCATACTTGCCTCCGATTGAAAAAGGAATCAAAGCTACGATGGAACACGGCGCGTTCGCGGGCTATCCGATGAGCAATGTGAAAGTCATTGTGTACGATGGCAAGGAACACGAAGTGGATTCAAAACCAATGGCATTTGAAATTGCCGGACGTGAGGCATTCAAGCTGGCAGTGAACGATGCCGGACCGGTGCTTTTTGAGCCGATCATGAACGTGCGCGTGGTTGTTCCCGATGCTTACATGGGCGATGTGATGGGCGACCTTAATACCCGCCGCGGCCGCGTGCAAGGGACTGAAGCTGAGCGCGGCAGCACGGTGGTTGTAGCGCATGTGCCGATGGCGGAAATGTTGCGGTACACCACACAGCTTCGCTCCATGACTGGTGGACGCGGTTATTTCACAATGGAATTCGATCATTACGACACGGTTCCAACGCACATCACCGGTCCAATCATTGAAGCGCACAAGAAGGAATTGGAAGCCAAGAAAGAAGAACAAGGCGGTATATAACGTAATGCGTAATACGTAAAGTCCCGAGGTCTTTGGCTTCGGGACTTTTGATTCCGGCTGTTATTTTCTGCTAAAATACTCCCATGCCTATTGTCCGTTTCCCTGCCTTGATGAAATACTATGTGGATAACCAGAGTGAATTCTCCGTTGACGGTTCAACGGTTGCCGAAGCGCTTGAAAATATCCTTATGCGTTATCCAGCGCTTAAACCTCATTTGTATGATTCGGATGGCAACCTACGCCGACACTTTAATATATTTGTGAATGGCGTACAATTGTGCGAGTTGAATGGAATGGATACAGTCTTGAATGATACCGATAAAATTATCCTGATGGCATCCGCCGCGGGCGGATGACCTTCACCTTCACCTTCAACCTTAAATTCTTATGGAACTTACACACGAAGAAATTTTACGCTACTCTCGTCATTTACTAATTCCCGAAGTTGGCTTGGAAGGTCAACGCAAATTGAAGAATTCATCCGCGCTGATTATCGGCACGGGCGGACTCGGCTCGCCGGTATCGCTTTATTTAACGGCGGCAGGCGTGGGTCGCATTGGGATCGTTGATTATGACGTCGTTGATAAATCAAATTTACAGCGTCAGGTCATTCATGGAACATCCACGATTGGAAAATTAAAGGTTGAAAGCGCGCGCGAAAAGCTTATAGATTTAAATCCCGATATTCAAATTGATATTTACAACGAGCCGTTCACTTCCGAGAACGCAATGCGTATCGCGAAGGATTATGACGTCCTCATTGACGGCACGGATAATTTCCCCACGCGCTATCTCACAAATGATGTTTGCGTATTTCTTGGCAAGCCAAATATTTATGGTTCCATTTTTCGCTTTGATGGACAGGTGAGCGTTTTTTACGCGAAGGAAGGACCGTGCTACCGTTGTCTCTTCCCCGAACCTCCGCCGCCGGGACTTATCCCGTCGTGCGCGGAAGGCGGTGTGCTTGGAATTTTGCCCGGTACTATCGGCACGCTCCAAGCCACCGAAGCGTTGAAGATTTTGCTTGGCATTGGCGATCCGTTGATCGGCAAATTATTGTTATACAACGCGCTGGATATGTCGTTTGATTTTGTAAAGTTAAAGAAGAATCCGAAGTGCCGCGTGTGCGGACCGAATGCCGATATTAAAGAATTGATTGACTATGAGGAATTCTGCGGCGCTCCCAGCCATGACCATGAAGATGATTCCGCTGGAATCGGTTGGGATATTACCGCGCTGGATTTGAAAAACCGACTCTCTCTAACTTCAAACTTGACTCTGCTCGATGTGCGCGAACCGCACGAGTTGGCGATTTCCGCTTTACCGAACGCGGTCAATATTCCGTTTGCTCAACTCGCGGGACGTTTGACTGAACTCAACAGCGCGCAGGAAATAGTCATCTTCTGCAAAAGCGGATCGCGTTCCGCGCGCGCATTGGAGTTATTGGTCAGCGCGGGGTTCAAGAAAGTGAAACACCTGAAAGGCGGAATTAACGCTTGGGCAAAAGATGTGGATATGAGTTTGCCGGTGTATTAACGGTTGCAAGTTGAAGGTTGGGGAAGAGCAGTGAGAAGTAATGAGTAAAAAGTAACGAGTAAAAGGTACAAGTAAAAAGCGCTCTCGTCAGTGATTTTGGCGGGAGCGAATCTTTGCCTGATTCTCTTACCTGTCATATAATCAACGCATTGGGATTTTTTCATCCTTCAGCACTTCGACTTCGCTCAGCGCCAGCCTTTTCCATGAGACCTCTCCGCGTTTTTCTCTGCCATGCCTCGCAAGACAAACCCGCTGTGCGCGAGTTATATAACGCGCTCAAAGCCGAAGGTTGGATAGATCCGTGGTTGGATAAAGCAAAAATTCTTCCCGGACAAGACTGGCGCGTGGTCATCGAGAAAGCCGTGGAAGCATCGGATGTGGTGATGGCTTGCCTCTCATGCCAGTCGGTGAGCAAGGAAGGTTTTGTCCAGAGAGAAATCAAATATGCCTGTGATTTGGCTTCGGAAAAACCGGAAGAGACCATTTTCTTAATTCCATTGCGTTTGGAAGATTGTATTGTTCCACGCGGACTTCGTTCCTTGCAATGGGCGGATTATTTTGGCGCCGAGAAGGAAGAGACGTATAACGACCTGTTGGCGGCGTTGAGATTGCGTTACGACCAAAAAATGGAATTGGAAGCGGATGAATCAGAGCGCCAGCAGGCTGATGAAGTTGCCCGCCGCGAAGCGCGGGAATTTGCCCATAAAGTTGCCGCCGAGAAATCCGTCCGTGAAGAAATGGAACGCGAAGCCGCAGAATTAGCCGCGCGCGAAAAACGGGAACGTGAAGCCAAAAGGAAAATTGCGCGTGAAGCAAAACCTGTGCTAGAACCTATTGAGAAAAAAACTACATCGTACTTGCAAAGTTTACCTAACGTAGCCATTTGGTGGGGCATTGGTTTATTGATAACTCTTGCCATCACTTTCTTTTTCTTCTTATGGAAAACATCCCAATCTGACCCACTTGTGTTTACTCCAACGCCAAAAGAAGTGTTGCCAAACATCATTATGACTGCAACTCTTCCGCCAACGAAATTTTCTATTGCAACTCCAACGCTTGGCGTTGGCTCAACCACGATTGGCGAACACGGCGAAATTCTTGTGTATGTGCCAAAAGGCGAATTTACAATGGGAAGTGACGTCAATTCAGATGAACAACCCATTCATAAAGTTTATCTGGATGCTTTTTGGATTGACCAAACCGAAGTGACCAATAAACAATATAAGGCTTGTGTGGATGCAGGCACATGTGAACCGCCATCTTCTACAAATTCATATACACATCCAAGTTATTACGGAAATCCTGAATTTGATGATTACCCTGTTATCTATGTGAATTGGGATAAAGCCAATAGATATTGCGAGGTGTGGACAGGGACAGGCGGAGATTTGCCCACCGAAGCTCAATGGGAAAAAGCCGCGCGCGGCACAGATGCGCGTACATATCCCTGGGGCAATGACGCGCCCAATAAGGATTTGTTGAATTACAATTCAATTGTTGGCGATACAACAAAAGTAGGAAATTATAAAACTGTTAAAAGTTTTTACGGTACGTATGACATGGCAGGCAATGTTTGGGAATGGGCGAATGATTGGTATGATGAAACCTATTATAAAAGTTCAAATTCATCGAATAATCCTTTAGGACCAGAATCTGGTCAATATCGAGTGTTGCGTGGCGGCTCGTGGCCCTACAACTATAATTATGTCCGCTCTGCCTTCCGTAACAGGAACTATCCGACGGTTACCTATGACGACTTCGGCTTTCGTTGTTCTCGATCACTTCCCGTACCGTAATTCTGTTTTCTGCGACCGTAGGGAGTTCTGGTTTTCTGAAGCGGGGGGTCTGGGGGGCTTGCCCCCCAGCGTTTTAAAAAAATTATAAAAATGAGCAAAACTTTTTACAACCTCTACGATAAAATTTGCCACCCGCTAAATCTTTGGTGGGCGTATAAAGACGCGGCGCGCGGTAAGCGTTACCAGCCAGTGGTTGCATTTTTTGAATATGATCTTGAAAAGAATTTGATCGAGTTGGAACAGGAACTCAAGAATGAAACCTATCAGCCGGGCGGTTACCATAGTTTTCGCATTGAGAGACCCAAAAAAAGATTGGTGAATGCCGCGCCGTTTCGAGACCGCGTGGTTCATCATGCCTTGATGAACGTGATCGAGCCTTTGTTTGAACGCCAATTCATCTTTGATAGTTATGCCAACCGCAAAGGCAAAGGCACACATGCCGCGCTTGACCGTTGTACTTATTATTTGCGCCGCCATAAATACGTTATGCATCTTGATGTGCGCCAGTTTTTTCCTTCGGTTGACCATCAAATTTTGCTTTCGATTTTGTCGCGTTCCATCGGCGATAAGCGCGCCATGAATCTGATCTATAAAATTGTTTCCAGTGGAAATGGCGCGCAAGCGGATGAATATGATATGGTTTATTTCCCAAACGATGATATTTTCTCTGTTTCCCGCCCACGCGGATTGCCGATTGGCAACCTTACTTCACAGAATTGGGCAAATACTTATTTGAATGAACTTGACCAGTACGCGAAACAAGTTTTGAAGTGCCGCGCTTATATCCGCTACGTGGATGATATAGTCATCTTCGCAGATGAAAAAGAACAATTACATCAATGGCGTGTTGAGATTATTCAATACCTGCAAACTTTACGCCTGATTATTCATGAAGAATCCGCCCAACTGCGCCCATTTCATATAGGTATTTCGTTTTTAGGTTTTCAAGTCTTTCCCGACTATCGCCGGCTTAAACCAGCTAATGGCTATGCTTTTCAACGCCGAATAAAAATTTTGCAATCGCTTTGTAAAGACGGTGAACTTTCACAAAAAGACTTAACGGCTCGCGTGCAGAGTTGGATCAATCATGTCAGATATGGCGATACATGGGGCTTAAGACGAGCTGTCCTTTCTGCCGCTGGCATTTATGGAGAATAATAATGGACGAAACAGAACGCATGCAATCTCCCATTTTTGCAAAGACGTCCGATTTCCTGCTTTGGCTTCTCAACCATACCGAAAGTTTTCCGAAAAGCGAACGCTTCCGCATGGCAAAACGCATTGAAGACAGCGCCTTTTCTTTTTATGAACTGCTGATAGAAGCCACGCGCTCCACGAAACGAAAACGTCAATTGCTGATTCAAGCTGATGTGGAACTTGAGAAACTGCGTCTGTATGTGCGTATGTCACAACAACGTAAATTGACCAAAGCCGCGCAGTACCATTTTGCGGCGCAATCGTTGGTGGAGATTGGTAAACTGCTCGGCGGCTGGTTAAAGACCATGCCAGAAGTTTAAATAGTTATATGTCATTGCGAACGAAGTGAAGCAATCTCCATATAACAAGAGACTGCTTCGCTCCCTTCGGGGTTCGCAGTGACATTTGCTTAGGGATACCGGTGAGAGTGTTGCGTGGCGGCTCGTGGAACAACAACAATAATAATGTCCGCTCTGCCAACCGTAACAGGAACAATCCGACGAATACCAATAACAACAACGGCTTTCGTTGTTCTCGATTACCTCCAACCATGTTTTCTTTACCAGAATGTGATGGGTTATAGTAACTCATCACGCGTGTACGGGAAGTGAGCGCCGGTCATTCCTGTCCGCAAAAATGCGGGCAAATATAAAATAGCCCCGCGCCCTGAGTGGCACAATCACACTTGGCGCGGGGCGCATTTACCATCCTCCATTCTCCATTCCCTTCACCGATTATAATAACGCCAATCCAAAATCACTATATTGAGGTAAGAAATGTCTTTTCTAAATGTGCTTCAAGAATCGGAAACGGCTGTTCTCAATGGCTATTTCCACGCGGTAAAATTTCCAAAGGGAGCCTGCATTATTCGCGAGGGCGATCCGGGCGAAGGTTGTTATTTTATTGACGAAGGCGAAGTGCGCGCGGAAATCCGCAACTCTGAAACCGATTCAGACAGCGTTCTTTCCTACGTGGACGCGGGCGCGTTCATCGGCGAGATCAGTTTGCTGGATGGCAAGCCGCGTTCCGCCAGTGTGTTCGCGCAGACCGACGTTTCCGCGCGCTGGCTGTCGCGCAATGATTTCGATAAACTCTGCGAACAACATCCGACAATTGGATTTATCATCCTCAAAAATTTGGGACAAGACCTTTCCGCCAAAATCCGCCGCGAGACAAGCAAAGTCGCGGAATATGTTTTTGCAGATGAGATTGACGCGGATACAAACGCGATGGTCGCGCGCGCGGTGACGGCTCAACGCACATTTGCTGAATGGAGCGAAGAACGAGTCGACGCGCTGCTAAAAGATGTCGCGCAGGCTGTCGCCGAGCAGGCTCAACCTTTGGCAGATGCGTGCGTGATTGAAACCAAAATGGGCGTCGCGGCAGACAAGGCGGATAAAATCCGTTTTGGAAGTTTGGGCGTGTGGAAATCTTTGGAAGGGCAGCCAGCCGCGGGGTTGTTGCGAAGCGATGATACTCGTCGAGTCAGTGAAATCGCCAGCCCGATGGGAGTCATCTTTGGGCTGATCCCGCTGACCAATCCTGTCTCCACGTTTGTCTTCAAAGTGTTGATCTCTCTCAAAGGACGCAATTCAATTATTTTGAGTTGTCATCGCGACGCGTTGGGAGTTGGAAATCGAACTGGCGAAATTATTGAGTCGGTTTTGCAAAAACATAACGCGCCTGCAAATTTGGTGCAATGGGTGAAGGGGCGCGGCAGCCGCAAGAAAACGATGATGTTTATGAAGCATCCTGATATTGCTTTTATTCTGGCGACGGGCGGACCGAGCATGGTCAAAGCCGCGTATAGTTCTGGTACGCCAGCGATTGGCGTGGGCGCGGGCAACGCGCCGGTGTGGATTTGCGCCGATGCGGATGTTCAAGCCGCCGCGCAAATAGTTGTTTCGAGCAAGTCGTTTGATAACGGTGTGCTGTGCGGCTCGGAAAATAATCTGGTGGTTGATTCTTCGGTGTTGCAGGAATTTACAAAAGCGCTGGAAGCGAACGGCGCGCAGATATTGACGCCCGATGAAAAACGGCGCTTTATCGTCAAGGCGTTTGACGCGGAAAGCCATACCGTGCAACGTGATTTGATTGGCAAGTCTGCATTGCACATCGCGAAAAGCGTGGAGATCGAACCGAAAGGCGATATTCGACTCATTGTCATTCCCACTTCAATGGATGAAATGTCGGGACCGCTGGGACATGAAAAACTTGCGCCGATGCTTTCGCTTTTTGTCGTCAACGGCGAAGCGGAAGGTTTTGCTGTATGCAAGAAAATTATCGGCGCGGAGGGAAGCGGACATACCGCTATCATTCATACGCGGAATCCAAAACTGGCGGAGCGTTACGCGCTTGAAATTCAAGCCAGCCGCGTGCTAGTCAACACACCCGGCTCACAAGGATGCGCGGGCATTTGCAATGGACTGACGCCGTCGCTCACGCTTGGATGCGGAACTTATGGCGGCAACTCCACAACGGATAATGTCACGTACACGCATTTGTTGAATATTAAGAGGATGGCATTGAGTTTGAGTTAAGAGAGAGGTGGGAACTATTTCTATTTTCCATCGTCTCATTTATACAAGAAGCAGTAAAATTGATGAATAACCCAAACCCGTCTAGCTTATCTTGAAGTCAATCTTAAAGGAGAAGAAAAATGAAAAAAATATTTTTTGTCGCTCTCATCGCCGCTTTCATTCTTGGCGCTTGCGGCGTCATTGGTGGAGCTAGCGCTCCGGCGCAATATGGCTCTGCCGGCGCTGGCGCGCCACAGGACTCATACGCCGAGTCGCCTGGCATGTCTCCGCCTATATCGGAAAATAGCTCTAAAGGTCCAACGACTGACACTGGCGGCGGCGTTCAAGCTACAACTGTGGAACATCTCGTTATTCAGAATGCCGACCTGAGTATAGTGGTCGCAGATCCAAAAACAAAAATGGATGAGATTTCAAAAATGGCGAAGGAGATGGGCGGCTATGTTGTTTCATCCAACCTATATCAATCATACACGCAGAATGGCAGTCCGGTTCCCGAAGTGTCTCTTGTAATCCGCGTGCCTGCTGAAAAATTAAATGATGTGTTGGAAAAGATCAAGAAAGACGCGGTCGAAGTCCGATCAGAGACGCGTACCGGGGAAGACGTCACCGCGCAATACGTTGACCTTAAATCCCGCCTGACCACATACGAGGATGCGCTTGCCCAGCTTGAAAAAATTATGGCGGAACAAACCACGCCCGAAGAAGTATTAAACGTCTTCAACCAGATGATGTACTATCGCGAACAGATTGAGTTGGTCAAAGGTCAGATGAAATACTACGAAGAGGCTTCCGCGCTTTCATCTATCAGTCTGAAATTGATCGCCGAGGCGACTCTCCAGCCGCTTGAGATCGGCGGATGGAAACCGCAGGGTGTGGCTCGTGACGCGATCCAGAATCTGATTTACTTCTGGCAAGGTTTCGTGGATTTCATGATCAACTTCATCCTGTATGTTTTGCCTGTCCTATTCACGATCTTCATTCCATTCTATCTGGTGTTCCTGCTGTTACGCGCCATCTATCGCCGGGTGCGCCGCAAGAAACCAGCGCCGACTATAGAGAATAAATAATTCACCTTACTCATATACCCCTCTCTAGAATAGGAGAGGGGTATAATTTTATAAATGGAAAAACTTGTACAAGAAGCGCGCACACTTTTCAATGTCCATCTGACAGGACGGCAGACGCTCTCTTTAATTACCTATGAACGCGAACTGATGGAATGGAATCAAAAATTCAACCTGACCGCCATCCGCGACCGGGAATCCATTCGCACCAAACATTTTTTGGATTCGTTATCCTGTGTGCAAGCCTGGCAGGCTCATCCGCCGAGCCGCCTCGTAGATGTTGGGACTGGCGCGGGATTCCCGGGCATTCCACTTAAGATTATTTATCCCAACATGAAAATAACGCTGGTCGAATCTGTCGGCAAGAAAGCCATGTTCTGCCAGCACATTGTCCGCGTGCTTGGATTGGAAAATGTGGAAGTCATTCAAGCGCGCGCGGAAGACCTCGGTCAGAAAGCCGAGCATCGCGAAAAATATGATTGGGCTGTGGCGCGCGCCGTCGCCCAGATGAATGTGTTGGTGGAGTATTTACTTCCGTTTGTAAAAATAGGCGGCATGGTTCTCGCGCAAAAAGGCGAAAACGCTCCAGTGGAAACACAGGAAGCCGAAAAGGCGATGAAACTATTAGGTGGAAAATTAAAGCAATTAATCCCAGTTAACCTGCCCGGCGTCGCGGATGATCGTTATCTTGTGCTGATAGATAAAGTCGCTGCCACGCCGCCGAAATATCCGCGCAAGGCAGGTATCTCGGCGAAGACGCCGTTGTAATTGGTTAGTGAATAAAGCTCATACACCAATAAACATATAAATCCTGTTCGTCGTAATTATTTTCATACATGGCGTTGTATTCCGATACATGGATGATTCCGGTTGTGTAATCAACGTTTTCTACAAAGGCAACATGCCCATAATTGGCGCCTGCTCCGGCACAGCCTGGCGGCAGGACTACCAGGTCTCCATAGCGGACATGATCGGAATCCATTTTAAAATTCACATCATTTGCCGAGCTGACAGGAATCTGGTTTTGGATGGCGATGTCTGCCCAGTCTTTGGCGTGCGCCCCGTATACCGGCATCCAATTGTAAACATCCGGTCGCCGTTCCGCCGCGTACCAGGTGCATTGATATTGCTGGAATTCCCATGCTCTGGCGCCAACATCTTGCGGACAAAAATAAGACCAGATGGAACATCCAAATTCTTGAAGCGCGGACATTTGCGGTTGTGTCTCTTCAACTGGCGGATTTTGTACATCAAAAGATGTGCCAGTGGGAAATAAACTGTATAGTCCCTCCGCTCCAATTTCCACCGACCATCCAGACTGTCCTTGATAATCCACTTGATACCATCTAAATCCGTCTCTGCAGGCTGGTCCGGCGACAATGGTAACTGAAGCGCCTTTTGGAATCCCAGTTACAATCTCCTGACTCAGCCCAGGCTGTAACCGTAGGTTGAGATGCTCCGCGTCTGTGATAGTGACAACTGCAATATCTCCGGGCTTAAGTTGCGTGGGCGCGCTTGGACAACTATCTTCTTGAGATGAAATCGCCGCGGTGGTAATCAAGAATGTGAAGATTGCCAAAACCAATCCTTGTTTGAACATACGCTGTGTTTCCTTTACATATTAGACTTTATCGGAAATAAAATCGGGACGCTGATTCACGCAGAAGACGCAGATATTTCTTTTTTAATCAGCGACAATCAGCGTTTTTCAGCGTCCAAAACAGGCTCTTTTCTTATTACCGATAAAGTCTATTATTTAGAGATGCTGTCATCTTAACCGATCAGCAACTCGCCTCATCCACAATTGTAATCTTATCTTCCTTATTGGGGACGACGCATAAAAACTCAAACGGTTCATCGCCGATGTTTGTATAAAAATGCGGTACGCCTTCGGGAATAAAAACGACATTGCCCGCTTTCACTTCGTAAGTCTGGTCGCCGATCCCAATCTTTGCGTGTCCGCGTAAAACATATTGCTCATGTTCGAGCGTATTTGTGTGCAGGGGCATGCTTCCGCCCTTTTGCATGGAAAATTTTCGCAAGGCAAAATTCGGTCCCTCTTGCGAAGAGATCAACACTTGAATAGTGGTGTCTTTTCCTGCGGCTACATTTTTGGCTTCTACATCATCGGTATATTTAACGGTCATGGCATTATCCTTTTTGCACGGTTCCATCATGCACTTTCCATATTTCGGTTGTGTTTGTAAATTCGTTTGCAAATAAATTCATGTCTGTTGTTGTAAATAATACCTGCTCGCTTTTATTGACATAGTTCAACAAATCCGCGCGGCGCTGTAGGTCAAGTTCAGCCATCACTTCATCGAGCAGGATCACGGGCCATTCGCCAGTGCGATCTTTCATCCATTCCACTTCGGCAAGTTTCAAAGCCAGCAGTGTCGTGCGGATTTGACCGCGTGAACCGTAATCGCCGAGGTCAATGCCATTGGCGAAGAAACGGATTTCGTCGCGGTGCGGACCGATGGTGGTCACGCCGCGCGCGATCTCTTCGCCGCGCAACTGTCCCAGCTTTTCAAGAAAGCCATTTTGGATTTCTTCCAATTTCAAACTTGAACGATCCACGACAGTATCAAGGTTCAAACCGATTTGTCCGCCTTGCCGCGGCAACGGCTCGTAGGCAGGTTCATAAGCCATGCGCAAGACTTCATTGCCATGAGTCAATTCGTGATGGATGCGCGATGCGACTCGCTCAATTTCCTGAATTGCCTGGATTCGCCAATGGATGATCTGCGCGCCGAATTTCGCCAGCGTTTCATCCCAGACTTGAAGCTGGTCGCTGTTACCCCCGCGTTCATTCAATGCTTTGAGCAGCGCGTTGCGTTGACCAAGCGCCTGCATGTATTCAGACAACACGCGCGCGTAAGTCGGATTCGCCTGAGAGATGGCAAGGTTGAGATAACGCCGTCTTTCTTCCGGTCCGTCTTCAATGATCGCGGACATTTGCGGCACAAAGATGACCGCGTTGAAATGACCGATGACGTCGCTTGCCTGTTTCTTGACGCCGTCCAGCAAAATCTCCTTGCGGAGTCTTTGTCCGTTCACCACGCCGATAGGCTCAAGGATCAAACGCGCTTCAAGACGATGTTTGGCGCTGCCGCGTTGATATTCCGCTACCAGGCGCGTAACCGCGAGCGGTTCACGCGCAGCGAGAAAATTGACAAGTTGGCGGTCGGTATTGGTTTGAAAGGATGTAAAAGCGGCAAGAAAATAAATCGCTTCAAGGATGCTGGTTTTTCCCTGCGCGTTTCCGCCTGTCAACAAAACTACCCGCTTTGGCAGGTCAATGTCAAGGCGGGTAAAACTACGGAAGTTCGTGAGGGAAAGATGTTTGAGATACATAAGTATTGAAGGAAATGGATGCACGGATTTTTAAAAGATTTATCTGTGAGAATCCGCGTAATCCGTGTACAAAAAAACTTATCGAAGCGCTATACCAAATCTTCGGTCTCGTCGCTTTCCGGTTTCCAAACGCGCGTGGCGCGGTCTGGAAAGACAACGCCATTGACATGGTCAACCTCATGCTGAAAGATGCGCGCCAGCCAGCCTTCAACCTTGACCTTCATCGGTTTACCATGGCGGTTCAAACCTTTGACCTGTACCATTGAGAAGCGTTCCACTTCTCCCACCACACCGGGAACGGAGAGACAGCCTTCCACGCCTAGCTCGGTTTCTACCGATGTTTTGATGATCTCAGGATTAGCCATTACATATAGTTTTTTCTTCGCCGGTTTTTCTTCCGCGTCTTCATCATCTTCGTGTTCGGCATATTCAATGACAATTAAACGTTCCGAAATATTTACCTGCGGCGCGGCGAGTCCCACGCCGGGCGCTTCGCGCATGGTTTCGATCATGTCTTCGATCAGGGTTTGCAGATTCGAGTCAAACTTGGTAACAAGCCTGGCTTTGCGGCGCAGGACTGGGTCCGGTAGTGTGACGATGTTTCGTAGGGTCATGTAGTCTTTCCTCTAAAATTGAAGTCCGGCGATTTTACTCTTTTTTAGTTTCTGCGTCAGGCGCGCGGAATTCCTGCGCGTTCTCGTGATAAACTGCCAGCCAGTTTGACATGCGTTCGCGGTCCGCGGTTACTTCAGCTTCACGCTTTTTTGCAATGCGCGCGGCGCGGCGCAAGTCAATATCGGATTGAACGGCGGCGGGGTCCATCACATCTTGAAAAGAAAGTTGCGTTCCACCAACGGTGATAAGGACTGTGCCGTAATTGAGCAGGTAAGCCGTGAGCCCAATGCGTTTGTATTCCGTACTGAGTATGTTTTCGATTTGAGCGGAGCGGCGTTCTTCTTTGCCGAAAGGTGTGCGGTCAAGATCCATGATCTGGTCGGGAGTGACCTGGAAGATATCATTCTTCCAGTCCACATATTGATATGCCCACCAAAGCCAAAATGGAATTGCCACCAGCGATAGTGAGAGCAAGGCGGTGCTTGCCTTTAATCCTCCCCAAATAAAATCGGGCGACTGCCACCATTGGATCGCGATGCTTATCGTCAAAATAAAAATCATTATTATGAAAAATGTCGGTTGCCAAATTTGTTGGATCAGCACATACCAATGTTTGCGATATGTGACAACGCCGCTATCCTCGATGCGGAGTTTAAACATATTGGCTAGCGCCACGCGTATTAGTGAGAATCTCTGCGGATGCGGGATTACCGTCTTCGGCGCGGGAGCCTCCGCTTGCGCCTTCACCGTCAACCCAAGTTTCTGGCGGATGGAATTAACCATCGCTTCTTTTTCCAACTTGGAGCTTGATGTCTTCGAGCGATCCCATTGCTCCTCGATCATTCGCATCGCCTGATATGGATGGCTGACGTGATGGAATTCGATCTTCCCAACAAACGTTCGCACAACCACATTTCCATAATCCAAAATGCGCCCGGTCTGGTCTGTCTCCACACTAATGGAGAGGACGGTGGAAAGCGGCGCTTCCTGACGGCTGTCATACACTCCGATAATTTTCTCCAGCCAGATGACTCGGTGATTGGTGACAATATAATAATCATTGCCCCAGTCAATGACGTTCCATACCACCCAACCGGCGATAAACAATAAAAGGATTCCGCTGACCATAGCCGCAATGAGTGAGTTTGTAAAAAAGCCCCATGCCAACAAGAAAAGCGGAAGCAAAAGGGCAAACGCCGGACCTAATAACGACTGCACCAGCAAAATGGGATGTTTGCGCGCGATAAAATAAATCTCTTCGTTTTTCGCAATCCACTTGAAAGCCAATGAGCGCGCCAGCCTGCGACTGCCAATGGAAACGGAAAAATTCGGTTTAAGTTTTGAGAACTTCTTCAATAGCGCGTAAAAATCAGCGCGCTCAATTTCCAGCAAAAGCGTTTCTTCCGTCACTTCCACAGAAGCCGAACGTTTGCGGTGTTCCACCAAACCTTCCTCGCCGAAATAATCGGAAGAGATGCAGGTTGCCAATTCTATTTTCTTATTCTTGCGGGTACGCGTAATTTTAACCCGCCCTTTATAAACAAAAAATAAACTGTCCGCCGCGTCGCCTTCAGAAAAAACCACCTCGTCCGTTTTGCATGAACGCTCTTTTAATTGCTCGGCAATCACGGCAATCTCATCTTCCTTCAAATCACGGAAGAGATGAATTTTCTTGAGAAACGCGACGCGGTCTTTCAGTTCAATCATGGCTTGATTCTATCAAACTTCCCGCACAATGGCGCAACCATACGCGGGCGTTTCGGATAATTCGATTGTGCGGTTTGCCAGCAGTGCTTCGACGGCTTCTTCCAGATAAAACCGTTTCGCCGCGCGCTGGCGAAATGAGACGTCATCCACCGCGCCGCGATAGCGCAGGATTCCATCACGATCCACGACGAAGACATGCGGAGTCGTTTGCGCGTCGTATAGATCGGCGGCGACATGCTCCGCGTCTTTCAACACCGTTGGAATGGCTCGGGCGTTAACGGCTTGACTCAACGCTTCAACCGATTCGTTTCGATTCGCGGCAACCGACAGCATCGCCACATCCGCGCCCCAGCGCGCGAGGCAAGCCAGAATCAAGCGATCGGTCCGTTCGGAGTGCGGACATTCCGCAGACCAAAAGTTGACGATGACGATTCTGCCGCGATAAAGGCTGAGGCGATAAATCTGCCCGTTGAGGTCGCGTAGTTCAAAGTCAGGCGCGATGCGGTTTATTTCCATACCTCCATTATAAGACCAGATGGCTTGCAGTGATGTAGAATAAGGTAACTTTTGTTAAAGGAGATTTACATGACAGGCAGACTCTTGAATAAAATTGCGATTATCACCGGCGCCACATCTGGGATTGGAAAAGCCACTGCGCTTCTTTTCTCGGACGAGGGAGCTGGTCTTGTTTTAACGGGCAGACGCGCGGCGTTGGGCAAAGCCGTCGAAGCGGAATGCAGGCAAAGAGGCGCGCGATGCGTTTTCATCGAAGCGGATCAGACAAAGTTGGAAGACTGTCAAAGAGTGGTGGAAGCCGCGCTTAAGGAATTCAATCGCATTGATATTTTATTTAATAACGCCGGTATTGTCACCAAAGGGACGGCTGAAACGACATCCGAAGATGCCTGGCAGGATACGTTGAATATCAATGTGACTGCGGTGTGGCGCATGTGTAAGCTGGTTATTCCGCACATGAAGAAGCAGGGTAGAGGCGCGATTGTCAATAACGGTTCGGATTGGTCGGTGGTGGCTGGAGTGAACGCGTTTCCGTATGTGATGAGCAAGGGCGCGGTGGGATTGATGACGAAGGCGATGGCGCTCGATTATGCGCGCGAAGGAATCCGCGTGAACGCTGTTTGTCCCGGCGATACATTTGTAGATAGATGGATTGAGAAAGGATATTTTGAAGATTCCGATCCGGTGACATTGGAAGAGGCGATTAAAGAATCCAGCGCGTATATTCCAATGGGGCGTTTTGGCAAGCCTGAAGAGATCGCGCAAGCTGTTTTGTTTCTGGCATCAGACGAGTCGTCTTTTGTAACCGGTCATTTATTGCTGGCGGATGGCGGCAATACAGCGCAGTGATGGTTATAATGATGTTTGCGGATTTTCACAAATCAAATACTTTGAACAATTTTGTAAATTGGAGGAAACATGAACGAAAAAGAGATCAAGGCGGCGCATGAGGAATTAAAAAAGTTACGTGGAAAAATTCATAATGTTAATGTTAAACACAAGGAAAGCCTTAGCCCCCTGGAAAGAATGGCTGTCAAAATTACAGATCATGTCGGCTCGATGGGTTTTTTCTTAATCATATTTTGCTGGACCATTTTATGGCTTTGCTGGAATACTCTTGCGCCAAAAGAATTGCGGTTCGATCCGTCTCCCGCTTTTGTCCTATGGCTTTTTATGTCCAATATGATCCAGATATTTTTGATGCCTCTTATTATGATCGGGCAAAATCTTCAAGGTCGTCATGCTGAAAAGAGAGCTGAGTCTGATTTTCACGTGAATGTCAGGGCAGAAAAAGAGATTGAGGTCATCCTTATGCATCTTGACCGTCAAAACGAATTGATCTTGAAAATCCTGGATGCTATAAAGAAAGATAAAAAAATCTAAGCCCGACAAGCCGAAAAAGTTTTACCGCGAAGCATACTAAGGTCGCTAAGAAAAACCCTTTAAATTTTCGTGGGCTTCGCGGTGTGATGATCTTTTCGCGGAGTATAATCTGAATGTCGGTAAGTCCATTTTATATGGCTTTACAGCCAAAGGAGAGTCAATATGGGAAAGAAAGATGGAGAAGAAAGAAAAAGACCGAAAAAGAAAGGGTATGAAGGCGCTATTGCGGTAGCCAACCAGTTAACGCCATATCAATATGAGCTGAAAAGTCCCGCCATCTATGATTTTTACGAGGAAGAATATCCGCTGGACTGGGATGCGATTAAGGCAACCGCGCCTTTGCGACTGGCATTCCAAGCTACGTTTGGAAGACATGGCAGGCACGGTGACGACAAGCCTGATAGAAAAGTTCGGCAGTATGTTGATGAGGCGAAGGCTAACGGCATGAAGTATGGGCTGTATCATTTCCTAACGCCTAATTCCATTAATGAGCAAGCTAATTTTTATTTGAATACCGTACAGTCTTTGGGCGGTTTTGGCGATATGGAGCCGATTGTAGATATCGAACATGAGCCGTCGCGTAAAGATAAAAATTCTGTAAACGGTTCGCAATGGGCTGGTCAGATAAAGACATGGCTGGACCTTGTAGAAACTGCGTCAGGCAAGAAGCCGATGGTTTACACCTCCGCGAAGTTCTGGGCGTTTACCTGTGACCGGTATGGAAAACCGCCGGCGTGGACGCCGCAGTATCGTCTCTGGACAGCCGGATATCCGTATGCGATTTGGGTGAATAGTAATGTGACCTGCCCGAAAAGTTACATCCCCGCAGGTTGGACAGAGTGGGCGGTCTGGCAGTATGCTGAAGATGGACGGTATAGGAACCATCCAGCCAACGATTTGAATCTGGTTTCAGATTCTTATAGAGATGTGTTGAATCAGGTTTAGAGACCGTTACGATGCTGATTTTTTAATTGACATCTTCTTGCATAAGTAAAAACAATTAGTCGCAGAGAAAAGACCCTCAACTTTTTTCTCTGCGACTAAAAAGACTTTTGCAAGAGGTAATTGTCTTGTCAGGCAAAAATTACGGCATAGGCGGTTGACGCCGGTAAATTGTGATGCGAGAATCGCTAAATGTCTTTTCCCATCCATGTTCGGAGAGTCTTTCCAATAAGGGATATTTCGGTTCCAAAAATACCAAATTGATCTTGCGTGTATCCAATATAGCAAGACCCTTTTCGGTGCCATTTACAATTTCGTTCCACTCGGAAAGAATTTCATCGCCGTATAAGTCTGCGCGGCCGTCAATGAAAACCGGATAGTCGCGCAATTCCCAGATTAAGTATCCGCCCCAATTGTAGGAGTTGAACATCGGTCCGCGCGGCTGATTGTCTTTTATCCATTGTACGGCGCGAGCTGGGACACTGGAGTCGATGGAGGATTGTGAAGATATGAAATATGCATTCGTCAATGCAAAGACGGTCAATAGGCTGGCAACAAGAGAATTAATGATAAAGACGCCTTTTGCAGGTAATAGCTTCGATGAAATGTTCGCGTGATTTTGATTTCTGCGAGCAAACCAATTCCGGATCACGGGTGATTCCAGTAAAGTATCAAGGGCGTCTGCAAGGTGTCGGGCAACGATGGGGGCGATGATGATCGCGTAGGGTCCCATGTTGCGCTGGGCAACGAAAAGCATGTAAGTGAATCCGAGCGCCTTGAAAAGATCAACAAAGGAAATGCGCTTCTTTGAGAATGAGACGCCGAAGATCAACAGGAACAACAACCAGAGCAATGGATGCGCGTAGAATTGATGAAAATCCGGCGATAACCATTCGTCTATGGCTATGAGCGAAACTTGGATTTGATAAAAAGGCAGGCGCCATAAAGACGCTCCATTTGGATTTATCATCACCGCAAGCCCGCCTGCCGCGCTCCACACGGCAAGGTCGTGGACTTCATGCCAGTTCAATCTCGCCGATTCGTTCCCAAAAATGATATTGAGTATTTCCCCAACAATGGTCGCGGCCAAAAGGAGGATTCCCCAAATAAAGCCTCCATGCAAATTGCCCCATAATGCGAATATTAGAACGAGTATCCAAAGGGGTTGGCGTTTAACAAAAAAATGTCGACGTAAAAAGAAATCCAGAAATGCCAGTAGAGCAAATGACATTAGCTGCGGCCGCGCTGACCAGTTTGCCAGCGCTCCGAACATTGCCAATAGAATGAGCGCCGTACGCAGATAGCAGCGGCCTTCCATTTGGGCATATACGATACTCATTACGGCAACCGCCATCAGCGCTGTGAAGATTGTAATGGCAAAGAAGCCGCCGATTTTCCACAAGCCATATAACCCCAGATCTGAAATCCAAAAAACATTGATCCAGGGTGAACCCAACCGTGTGTACGAAAAAACATCATTTAGAAGGATCCTGCCCTGATCCCACATTTCATTTCCCGCGCGCAGGTGCCACCACATGTCGGGGTCTACCGGAAGGCGCGTCGCCAGGAAAAAGATCGCGATCCATGTAAGCATCAGGATGAATTGTTCAAGAGGCGTATTGGATTTGGACATAAAAATAAACCTACTTTTTTACAATGACTGCAGTCTGGTCGTGATACATTTTCCCGTATGCTGCATCTCGCCGCCAGCGCGTAGAATCCGCCACGTACCTGGGTCAATGATTGACGCTGTGGCAAAGATGAAGACGATGCAGGGCATGAGCGTCAAGATGAAATTGCCGAAAGGTCTTTGCGGGTTAGTCATTGACTATTTCATTATTATCCAGGCGAATATCTGTGTTATGTCGCGAATTTGGCAGAAATTGACTGAATTGAATCAGGCCTGTTTTATGGATCCAGAACTTAAGCAGGACCCATAAGACTCCAAACCCGTAAATGACGCTGTGATAAAAATTGATCGAAGATGCTTCAGGGAAATATCGTGTCACTATCGGCGTTTCTTGAAAAGTCAGGTTGTTTGCCATTCCCTGGGCGATGATCTCGGTGTCAAAGACGAAATCCTCGCTGTTTTCTTCCAGTCGCACGGTTTCGAGGTACTTACGCGTGTAAGCGCGAAACCCCGAATGGATTTCTGTAAGATATCGCCGAAAAACAATGTTGGCGAATGCCGTGAGCAGTACGTTAGCCAGATATTTCCAGAATGGCATACCGCCCTCCAGTGGCCGTCCGCCAAGCATGCGGGAGCCGAAGACCGCGTCTGCTTCGTTATTTAGTAGCGGGCGGATTAACTGAGGGATTACGGCAGCGTCATATTGGTGGTCTGGATGAAGCATAACAACGATTTCAGCTCCGATGTTTAGCGCCTCCCGGTAACATGTTTTTTGGTTTCCGCCGTATCCGCGATTTTGAGAATGCTTGAATACGATCAAACCAGCTTCTTTTGCTGCATCCACAGTGTTGTCCTGGGAAGCGTCGTCAACCAAAATGACGTGCTGACGATATTCCATGGGAATCTCAGCCAGGGTGCGCATCAGTGTTTGGGCGGCGTTATATGCAGGTAAAACAATGACAATTTTTCGTTCCATGCGAATCATTTCCCTCGCACCAGAATAACGGCTGTTTCATCTCGATAGACTTCGGTCCAGCCTTCGTCGAGCAGGGCGTCTGCCAATGACCACTTTTGCGGAACAAGCGCCCAACTGACGTGATATTTATCCAGTATATCCTGCCAGCCTGTTCCCATGGTAATTACCTGTTCGTATTCGCGAATGAATGCCTCGCCATAGATATCGCCTTGACTGTCTATGAAAACCCGTTTTTCCGGCCACAACTCCAGGCTCAAGTAACCGCCCCAATCAAAGGGATTGAACATCTCGCCATTCTGTGGATGGTTTTTGATCCATTCTACCGCCTGCACCGGGAAGTATTCAGGCGAGAAGCGTTCTGCTTGGCCAAGTGGGGTCACCGCGAGCAAAATTACTCCAAGCAATGTGGCCGTGACGGGCCAGACGACGCCTTTTAACCTGCCTTCGATCTTTGCAAACAAATCCTCCGCCCGTTTAATAAATGGCACGTCCAGGCTTCCATTAAGAGTACATGCAAGTGCAAAAGGAGCCGCCACCCCATAAAGATGGACATTGCGCGCGGAAAGCAAAACCAGTGCAGAGAACCCAGCCAGGATAAATGCCATACGGGGTGGTGTCTTTTCGCGTTTTATTGCGAGCAGGAAAATGGAAAAAATAAGGAAAGCCAGCAGAATCATAAATTTCCCCTGTTGGAAGTCCGGGGGAATAGTTTCCTGCGTATGCGACATCAGATAATTGTTCCCCATCCAACTTGTTAAAGTTGACCATGCACGGAGACTTACCGGATTGAGAATTGTAATGACAGTGATCAGTACTAGTGTCAGCCCAATGCGTTTTCCGGTTTTTATATCTGCTTTCGGGCGATTGAATAAGTAATCCCATACCCAACCGCCGAGGCAGGCAAGCGTAACCAGAAAACCAGAGATAAATTCCCCGTGAATATTGTTCCACAGGAACATTAGGGCTGGGAAATACCATAGCGGAATTTTTTTGCCGCTTCCAAGCTTTTCAGTCAAGATAAGCCAGATTGCCAGTAAAAGCATGGTGAACAGATGAGGCCGGGCAATCCAGTGCAGGGACGAGATAGCCGCTCCCCACACTGTGAGAAAGAACATAGGTAGCCTGAGGCCGCTGCGTCCAGCGCCATCTGAGTAGATCAGGACAAATGTAGTTGCCAGCAGAATACTGGAAAGAATGACGATGCCTCTCTCATCGAACAGGATATATGAAAAATAAAAAAACACCCCCGACAACCATTTGTGGGGTGCAAACGGGGTATTTGCCCTTGTATGAGAGAAAATGTCGTTGATAGGAGGAAAATTTCCCTGCAACACAAATTTGCCGATGGCAAGATGACGTGGCAGGTCGCCATCCATATTGAGCATGCGCGGACCGAGCAGGATGGCGGCAAAAAAGATCGAAATAAAGAGAATATCCTGCAAGCGAGGAAGAAGACAATTACACAGGCGGTTTGGTTTACTCACATGACGATTTTACACGATTTACCTGGAATCAAAGACCGTTATGTTCCCGATTAGCAATAAACCTCCCGTTGCGCCAATATGGTTGAACGGGAGGTTTATTATTGGTTTATTCGCAGTACAGCATAATTTGCAATTGGCTTCTCGAAGAGCCGCCTTGCAGGTTGACGCTTATTTGTGTTTTTGCGGCAAGACTTCAACGTGAATTGCGCGAATAAGGCGAAAAGAATGGAAGTGGGAATTTTTTATGCCACCTCGGACTTTTTAGACAGCCCATCTTTGATAATTTTACTCACCCAAATAGTCGCGTAACTTGCGGCGAATGGACGGGTGACGCAGACGGCTGAGAGCCTGCGCTTCGATCTGACGCACACGCTCACGCGTCACGCCCATCTTACGTCCTACTTCTTCAAGCGTATAAGCCTGTCCATCGAGCAGACCGTAACGCAATTGCAAAATGCGGACTTCGCGCGGCGGCAAGCCATTCAGCACTTCAGCCAGATGTTCACGCAACAAGTTATACGTCGCGGTGTCGTCGGGCGGAGGCGCTTCGTCGTCTTCGATGAAATCACCCAGCACCGAATCTTCCTCGTCGTCGGTGGGCGTTTCCAATGAAAGCGGACGGCGCGCCACCTGAATCATATTCTCTACTTTTTTGGGAGGCACATCCAGCGCGAGCGCGACTTCTTCAACGGATGGGTCTCGTCCCAACTGCTGAGTCAACTGGTGTTGAACGCGCAGTAATTTATTGATCTGATCGCCCATATGCACAGGCACGCGGATCGTGCGTCCTTGATCGGCGATTGCGCGCGTAACAGCCTGACGGATCCACCAGGTCGCGTATGTCGAAAATTTATGTCCGCGGCGATAATCAAATTTTTTCGTGGCGCGGATCAAACCAATGTTGCCTTCCTGAATCAAATCAAGGAAAGGTACGCCGCGCCCCATATACTTCTTGGCGACAGAAATTACCAGACGCGAGTTGGCAGTGATCAAATGTTCGCGGGCAGCCCAACCATCTTCAATGAATTTTCGCAACTCCATACGATGTTTTGAGGTTACCGTGCCGCGCGCTAGTTCTTCGCGGGCGCCGCGTCCGCGCTCGATGCGTTTAGCAAGGTCCACTTCCTGTACGGCAGTTAAAAGAGGAACGCGGCTGACTTCTTTGAGATATAAGCCGATGGTATCGTCTGTGTCAATGTTGGCAAGGTAATCGTCCAACGCCGGATCGGGTTCGGGTTCGGCTTCACCGCTTTCTTCAACCGCTACTAATTCATCTTCCGAAGGTTCTGCGGTGGTCGCATCTTCCACAAAGGGAATGCCCGCGCTTAAGAGCGCAGAAAATGCCTCTTCTAGTTGTTCAACATCCTGCTCCGCTTCGGGGAAGAAATGCAGAATATCGTCCAATGTTACATAGGACTTCTGGCGGCCCAATTCGATCAGCCGGGCGATAACGGGAAATTCTTCTTCCTCATCAACGATCAATATTTTACCTACATCCATTTGCTCATCCATAGGAATTTGATAGACTCAGAATACTCTTTTTTACTGTAAAAATCAATACCTTTGTGTATTTCCAGATGCTTTGCGACGCTTATATATTACGCCGCATTATGGCGTCGGCATGGGAGTATTTTCTATAACGGGAACAGGCGTCGCGGTTGGAGGCAAAGGCGATGGAGTTGGAGTCGCCAAATACGGTGGATAAGCTTGAAGGTTTAACAGCGCGTCAATTTCATCTTTGCTTAGGATCGCGATCTTGTCTCCGTCTATGCGCGTGTAGTAGCCGCTGTCGGTCGGGGTGACCGAGCCGATTTCCAACTTGTGGGTTTTTCCGCCTGTGAAACTAATATTGACGATGTACGCGGGTTTGTCGAGACCGAGGATATCAAGCGCGGCGTTGACTTCTCCAAGCATACGCAAAGAGGAGATTTGATCCGCCGCGGCTTGCGCGGAGCCTTGTTCTGCTTCCGTTTTGAAGGGCAGACTCAACTTCCAAGCGCCGTCTGTTCCGAGTTCCATTTTGACGCGCTGCGCGTTGCCATCGGCAGGGATAATCTCTATTCCCGATGGCATACCGTTTTCTGGCGTGAAAATATAGGTGATGCCGGGAGTTGGGGTTGCCTCTAAATTCGGCGCGTCTTTTTGTTTCTTGAGATAGTACGCGAATCCGATCAGCGCCACCAGCGCGATGACAGCCAGCCATGTTCCGGCGCGAAATACCGGCTTGTTATTTACGGCAGGACGAGGCGATGTTGTTGCCTTAAGCGCTTTAGGCGCGCTTTTTTTCGCTGTATTTTTTACTTTGTTCGCCATGAAATTAGCCTCTCCTGCGACGAGATATCCAGGATGAAATACCTGCCGCGATAATCAAGCCCGGAATGATACAAATCGAACTGAGCAGGATGATGACAAACTGGATGGACGATGGCGGAGTGAAGGTACGCGCAACCGCTTCGCGCGGTGTGATGTTGATCAGGTCTTCCTGTTCGGCTGTCCAATCTACAGAATTGACAAAGATGTTGCCGTTGCCATAAGCGTCAAAGCCCTGGTCGGTGACAAAGATCGAGTTGCCAAAAACGACGATGCGCCCTTTGGTTACAGCGTTATCCGCGGCGATTGCCATGTTTAGCGGACCGAGCGTATCTACAGTCGGATCATAAGAGACTTGGGAACCTTCAGCGGATGTGAAGTTGGTTTCGCCCCAGGATTGATCGGAAGTTAGGATCAGCGGAGTGGCTGTCACATCTTTCGGCGCGCCGGTAATGCTTAAACTGCGCGACTGAGGCATGATCACGTAATAGCTTTGATTCTGTGTGATCGGATGTGTCTGGCTATAAGTTGCAGATACGGCATTCAAAGGTTGTTGGCTGGTCACATCAATAATCACATTGTTGTCCAGCGTGATGCCCCAATCTCTGGCGGTGTAAGCGGCAAGCGGATCTGCCGAAGCGCCAAATTCGGTAAACTGGATTGGGTTTTCCATGACGATCAATCCGCCGCCGGCGTCCACATATTTTTTGAGTAAATTCACTTCTTGTTGACTCAGCGGTTTTTGCGGACCGGCGACGATGATGCTAAGCGCGTCCTCCGGGATTTTATTTTCGGTGGCTAAATTCAGGGCGAGGACAGTATAGTTTTTGCTTTCAAGCGTGGATTTGGCGGTTGACAGACTCATATCTCCGCCGTTGATGTCCGCTTCGCCGTGACCGGTCAGGAAATAGATCACGCGTTTATTCGGGTTAATTAAGCGGATCATTGCGCGGGTGAGTTCAGTTTCGGATGCGTAGGACGCGATCTCTTTGCGATCACCCATCACAAGCATAATTTTGCCGTCGCCGGTAACGCCGGCTTGGCGCGCTTGCACAGGGTCAAGGTCTGGGTCTACAAATTGATAATCAAATTTGCCTTTGCTGTTGGCTTTGAAATCACTTAACAATTTGTCGGCTTCAGTTGATGGCAGGCGTGACGAGTAAAATGCAATCGCCTGGACCTTATCCGGTAAAGTTGCAAGCGCTTGCAGGGTTTCCGTCGCCAAAGTATGAGTCTTGTTTTCGGTTAGGTCCCATGATTTTGGATTTTGGTAGACCAACACGTTGACGACAAGGATGATACCGACCACTGCCAGAGCGAGGATCAAGGCGTTTGAACCGTAGCGAGCCTGACGTCCGGTTAAGAAGCGGCGGACGCGGTTTGGGTCCATGATAGCGAACGCGGCGAGTCCAACGATAACAAGTCCCGCGCTGATCGAGAGCGCGGTGTTTATCAGTTGCGGGTTTTGAGGCGTATAAAGACCGAGTCCAATTACGCCTTTGAATAAGCCAATGAGGCAGGTCGCCACAAAGGCTACCAGCGCGACGATTAAGCCAATATAGGCATATTGTGCGGGGGTGTTAGTTTTCTTAGCCATTAGCGCCATCTCCGCATTTCCACCGCGGCTGTGCCTGTGAACAAGCCGAGCGCGGTAAGGCTGATAAAGTAGACGATGTCACCGAGTTGGATGACTCCGACATTGAGTGTGTCATAGAAGTGAGTTTTCATATCGAGGTAGCGGAAGACGTCTCCGCCGATGGGCAACAGGTCGGCAGGAAAGCCTACGAGCCACCATAGGAATACAAAAGTTGACATGATGGCGAAGAATGCCGCGATCTGATTCTCGAACAGGGCGGATATACCAACGCCCAAGCCGAGGAACGCAGATGAAACAAGTATCAAGCCAAGATAAGATGACAGCATCACGCGCAGGTCAAAGGGTTGAACGAGTCTGCTTAAAATGAGTGGATAGATTAGGGTAATGGCTGCGATGGTCAGGATGAAGAGGAATCCGCCCAGCCATTTGCCGATGATCAATTCGCTGTCGCGTATCGGCGCGGTCAGCAAAAGTTCCATGGTGCCCATGCGGTTTTCGTCAGCGACAAGGCGCATGGTGATCGCCGGCACAGAAAGCACGAGCATGAAAACGAACGCGCCGGTGATTGGCGATATATCCGGGGTTTCGCCTGGCATCTGAAATGCGTTTTGAATATAGTAGTAAAGATTAAGCGCAAAGATGATCCCAACTACCAGCAAGATCGCAAATGCCACTATGTACGCGATCGGGCTGGAGAAGTATTGATCGTATTCTTTTTTTGCGATGGTCCAAATATTTCTCATGGTCTCACCTCTATTTACGATGTGAGTCTGAGTTGGTGAGTTCGAGGAAAATCTCTTCCAGACTCATGCCAACGGGACGCATTTCCAACAGGTCAAAGCCTTCTTTGATTACGGCTTTTGCTACTTCGGGGCGCACATCCTGCCCGGGCGCGAATTCAAATTCCACACTGCCATCTGGTTTGGGTTCTGCGCCTTGCACACCTTTGACTTTGGCGATGATTTTCGGCAGTCCATCCGAATCGCCGCGTACGCGTAAGATTACGCGTTCCGAGCCGACCAGCCGCGCCTGCAAATTCTCAGGCGTATCTTCCGCCACGATCTTGCCTTTGTTGATAATCAACACGCGGTCACAGATGTTTTGGGCTTCTGACAAAATATGGGTGGACAGCATGACGGTGTGTTCCTTGCCGATCGAACGGATCAGCTCACGCACTTCCACAACCTGCCCGGGGTCGAGTCCGATCGTGGGTTCATCCAGGATCAGCACTTCCGGTTTGTGCAATAATGCTTGTGCCAGTCCCACTCTCTGGCGCATACCTTTTGAAAGACTGCCGATATAACCGTTGGCGCGGTCTTCCAACCCGACCATTTCAAGCGCTTCATCAACGTGTTCGTCTGCATTTGGCAGGTGGCGCAACTCAGCCATGAACTTGAGATAATCGAACACGACCATGTCGGTATAAAGCGGCACGGTTTCAGGTAAATATCCTACGCGGCGGCGCACTTCAAGCGATTCGGTTACTACATCATAACCAGCCACAATTACTTCTCCGTCTGTCGGCGGCATGTAGCCCGCCAGAATTCGCATCGTGGTTGTTTTGCCTGCGCCATTTGGACCCAGAAAACCAAGCACTTCACCCTGTTCGGCTTCAAAGGTCACGCGATCTACAGCGCGGCGCGCGCCGTAATCTTTGGTTAGACCACTGACTCGGATCATTAGCTCTCCTTATGAATTTTGAAATAATAAATTAGCAAACAAGAGGCGCTGCCCCCAAAGGACGCGGCGTCTGAAATTTGTACCACAGAGTACTATACAATAGTTTGAATAGCAAAGTCAAGCAGGTTATGAACTTCTAATCAAACGCTAATATAAGAATACTTCGGCTATAATAATGGAAATTCAAAAGATGAGGTTATTATGACCGAACTGCTCTATCAAACTGACAGTTATTTGCAGGAATTTGACTCAACCATAACAGCAGTGGATGTAGAGGCGCGCACGCTCATTCTGGATCGTTCAGCTTTTTACCCGGGCGGAGGCGGTCAGCCCTGTGATCGTGGCGCGCTAACCGTCGCTGGGACAGTTTATCCCGTTGAAAAAACCAAGAAGCAGGGCGAGGATGTTATCCACTTTTTAGGTGGAGACGCGCCTTTGCCATCTGTTGGAGTAAAAGCTCATGGCGTTATTGATTGGACGCGCCGTTATCAATGTATGCGGACTCATACTGCCATGCACATTTTATGCGGCGTGGTATTTCGTGATTACGGCGCGCAGGTAACGGGCGGGGATATGGAGCTGCTGGCTGGGCGCATGGATTTTGAGTTTGCGACGATGCGCGCCGAATTGGTGCATGATATTGAAGACGCCGTTAACCGTGAAGTGGAATCGGCGCGTGAAGTTCGCGTAAAAATTTTGCCGCGCGACGAAGCCTTTCAAATCCCTGACTTGATCCGCACGAAGATCAATCTGCTTCCCGAAGGAATTATGCAAGTCCGCATCGTGGAATTGGTTGGTCTTGACTTGCAGGCAGACGGCGGCACGCATGTGCGTAATACCTCTGAGGTGGGCGTTATGCGGGTCGCGGATTACAAGAGTAAAGGCGCGATCAACAAGAGGATTTATATTGAACTTAAGTAAGGCGCTTTTTAGATGACTTTGTTGGATAAGACGGGTGAATAATTCGTAATAAAAAGAACGCGCTCCTTGATATAGCGCGTTCTTTTTATCGGGGCGAATCCTCACTGTCAGCGGAACGGTTTGTCAACCGTTGGGCGAGAAGAACTGGCAGAGTGGTGAGAAGAACTACAAGCAAGGCTGTCACATTTGTGATGGGACGGTTTCTCGGTTTGAGCATCTGGCTGAAGATCCAGATAGGCAGGGTTTGTTGATGTCCGGCAGTGAAGGTGGTGACGATTACTTCGTCAAACGAAAGCGAGAATGCTAATATCGAGCCAGCCAGAAGCGCGGTGCCAATATTTGGCAGGACAATATGCCAAAAGGTCTGGAAGGAGTTGGCGCCTAAATCCATCGAGGCTTCGACTTGCGAACCGGCTGTCCGCCGGAAGCGCGCCAGCACATTGTTATAGACGACGACCACGCAAAAGGTAGCGTGTCCAATCACAATGGTCCAGAAAGAGAACGGGATTTTTATCAAGCTGATGGCGGAGCGCATGGCAATTCCGGTGACGATGCCTGGCAAAGCCAGCGGCAGGACAAGCATGAACGAGATCGCTTCTTTACCGAAGAAGTCGTAACGATAAACAGCCGAGGCGGCGAGAGTCCCAAGAATAAGCGCCATGACGGTTGCCAGCGCAGCCACGCGCAAAGTTAGGAAGAGAGCATCCTGCATGGCGTTGTTGGCAAGAGCTTGCGGAAACCATTTCAAAGTCAGACCGGGAGGCGGGAAGGTGTAAGCTGATTCGTCGGTTGTAAAAGAATATAGGAAAATCAACCAAAGCGGAATGTGCAGAAAAAGTAAAGCGCCCAGCGCGCTTATTTTTATAAACCAGGAAGCGCGTTCGCCGGAATTTTGAGATGAGTTTTTAGAGGGCATTGAATGCTCCTAATTTGCGGGCAATAAGCAGATAGATAATCATAATGACGATTGGTCCCATGGTAAATGCCGCCGCCAATGGAATATTACCGGATGTGCCTTGATAAGTTAACACGGCTTTGCCGATATAAAAGCTTGAATTTCCGAATAATGATGGGACAATGAAATCGCCCAATGTCAGCGAGAATGTAAAGATCGAGCCAGCCACCACGCCGGGAAATGCCAGAGGCAGGATGACCGTGCGAAAAGTCTGCGCGGGAGTCGCGCCCAGATCGCCGGATGCTTCAATCAAAGATTTGGGAACGCGTTCAAGCGCGGTTTGAATTGGCACGATCATGTAAGGAAGCCAAATATAAACGAATACAAGAAAGATGCCGGTTGTGGAAACGGATAACGAGGGTCCGCCGACTGCTTCAAAATGCAGGTACCAGTTTAATAGTCCATCCAAATGGATGAGTCTGGCAAACCATGAAACAATCCCTTCTTGAGCGAGGATAAGTTTCCATGAATAGATACGTACCACATAGCTCGACCAGAGCGGTAATGTCACCGCCATATATAGAAAAGTTTTCATGCGCCCGGATGCGAAACGGGCCATGTAATACGAAAGCGGAAAAGCAAGGATAATGCAGGCGATTGTTACGAACAGCGCCATCAATGTAGTGCGGCTAAAGATTTGCAAGTTGGTGGGAGAAAGAAGCTTGGCGTATGTCCGAAGCGTGAACTCATGTACTACTTGACCGGTGAATCCATCCAAATAAAAGAAACTGTTGACCAGCATGGCGATCAACGAACCGATATACACCACCAGGAACCAGATCAAGGGCGGTAATAGCAAAAGCCCCAGCACGAGCCGAGGACGTTTATATAAGTAAGTGGAGACTCGATTTAACATCTAGCCTCCCAAACGGTGGATATGTTCTTTTTTCCAAAGCAGGCGCACTTGCTGACCTTTGACCTTCATCACATCCATTGAGGTGGTCTTAAGGTTTTGCTCGACTACAACCAGATCGCCGCCTCCTGTTAATTCAACAAGATAGCGGGTGTACAAGCCAAGATAGATTACGTCGCGCACTTTGCCATCGGCGACATACATATCTTTTTCAACCGATTCATTTGCCGCTGAAAGGTGAATCTTTTCGGGACGAACGGAAAATTTATCTTGCGAACCGGTGATGCGTTTCGCCACTTCTCCGCTAACGAGGTTGGAGACGCCTACAAATCCGGCAACAAATGCCGTCACTGGATGTTCATAAATTTCAGCCGGCGTGCCCACCTGTTCGATTTTTCCAAGATTGAAGACCGCGATGCGGTCGCTCATAGTTAAAGCTTCTTCTTGATCGTGAGTCACAAAGATAAATGTGATGCCCACGCGTTGTTGAATGGCTTTGAGTTCAACCTGCATTTGCTGGCGCAATTTCAAGTCCAGCGCGCCGAGCGGCTCATCGAGGAGTAAAACTTTGGGATGATTGATCAAGGCGCGGGCAAGCGCGACGCGTTGCCGTTGTCCGCCTGAAAGCTGTGACGGTTTACGGGAATCGAACCCGGAGAGGCGGACGAGGTCGAGCATTTCATCCACTTGTTTTTTGCGTTCTTCGCGCGGCACGCGTTTGATCATCAAACCATAAGCGATATTTTCGCCGACGGTCATGTGCGGAAAGAGCGCGTAATCTTGAAACACGGTGTTGACCGGACGTTCATACGGTGGAAGAGATGAAACATCCTGCCCATAAAGTTGGATTTGACCGGAGGTGGGACGGTCAAATCCGGCGATCATCCGCAAGCAAGTTGTTTTGCCGGAACCGGAAGGACCGAGCATGGAGAAAAATTCCCCATCGTTGATCTCCAATGAAATATCGTCTACAGCCTTCACTTCCCCAAAATGACGGCTGATGTTTTTGAAATAAACTGCCGATTCACCCATTTCAAGTCCTCATTACAAAATTCAGTCGCGCCGAAATTTCGGCGCGACTGAATTTACTCTAAATATTTTATTGTCCGACAATCTTTGTGAATTCTTCCGTCCAGCGATCATAGGTTACGCAATCGCTTTTACCATTGCCGCAATTGGCAATCGGAGTCTTCCAGAAATAGATTTTATCAAAGGTATCGAAGCCGTTGGCTTTACAACCTTCGGCGCCGAGAAGTTCGCTGGCGCCGTTACAAGCATCAGGCACGGATGGAGCCGAACCAAACCAGGAGGCTACATCACCCTGAACCTTGGGGTCAATTGAATGTTCAAGCCAAAGGTAGGCGCATTTCGGATGAGGCGCGGTCGCCGCCATCATGGTTGTATCAGCCCAACCGGTGGCGCCTTCTTCAGGAACGACGCTGGAAATCGGCTGTTTATCCAGTTGTAGTTGATTAACTTGAAGGGGCCAGGAAGATGAAGCCACGAAGCCTTCATTTTTGAAATCTTCTTCCTGGATCAAATAGTCGCCCCAATATTTGGGAACGATCTGGCGCTGTTTGCTGAGCAATTCAAGAGCCGCTTTGAACTGCGCTTCGTTCAACTCATACGGATCGGTAATTCCCAATTCAGGATTGTGGAATTTCAGATAGAGCGCGGCGTCTGCAATGTAGATCGGACCGGAATAAGCCTGAACGCGGTCTTTGTTGGATTTACCATCCGGCAAAGTTTGTTCTTCAAAAACCACATTCCAGGAAGTGGGAGGCGTGGGGAAAACGTTTGTGTTGTACATCAAAACATTCGGTCCCCATTGATATGAAACGCCGTAATGTTTTCCATCCACTGTGTGCCAGGGCGCGTTCTGTAAACGTGAGTCAACTTTGCTATAAGATGGGATTTTCGTAATATCAATTTCTTGAACCGAGTTGCCGTAAATCAAGCGCAGGCTGGCGTCACCGGATGCAGTTACAAGATCATATCCTCCGGCATTCATTAACGAAACCATTTCATCGGAAGTTGCCGCTTCCTGCACTTTGACTTTGCAGCCAGTCTCGTTTTCAAAAGCAGTGACCCAATCATAGGCAGGATCATTCGCGCCGCGCTCGATATAGGCGGGCCAGGCGACGATATCAACTTCTCCTTCGCCTAGCGACGCGGCGGGCGCTGCGGTCGCGGGAGCTTCCGTTGCCACCGGCGCTTGTGTTGCAGGCGCGGCAGTCGCCGCTGCTGGAGTTTGAGTTGCCGCGCCGCCACAAGCGGACAGCAACAAGCTGGTCAGCGCGAATATGCTTATAAGTGAAAATACAAACTTGGATTTCATGTCTCTCTCCTTTGGTGAATAGATTAAACGATCAAATTAGCAAAAACAGGTAATGTCTTTTCTGGCGCCTCCTTTAGATTACGGTATATGTAAATAGGTACACTGAACTCGCATTTTGGATACGCATTTTGACAGTATTATATTGAATAAGGATGAGAAGTCAATTGTGAATTTCCGAATTCTACATGCGAGAAAATACTTTTCCCGCCAGCCAAAATTATAACTTGTCTCTTCGTAAATTCAAAAAATTCCCCGTCCAGTTTAGACGGGGAATTTTGCTTATAGTATTGGCATGAAAGATTAATCCATACCAAAAACTTTTCACTTCTTGCCCAACGATTTGATGCTTCCTAATCCATCCACATTCTTTGTGATGGTGGGATTTCCATAGTAATTGATGGAACCAGCTCCGCTGATACTAGCCGTCAGGCTTTTCTCTGCCCACACTGTGGCGCTTCCCGCTCCATCTATGCTGACATTGGCGATCTGGGTTTGTAAGTCGGCGGCTTGGAAATTTCCGAAACCGCTCATGTCTACATTCAAAACTTCTGCGGCTCCGCTGAGAGTGAGCGTACCGGCTCCATCCAGAGTGCAATTCAATGTCTTGAACTGAACGTTGTTCAAGGTCAACGACCCTGCTCCGTTTACGTTCAAATCCAAGGAATCAGATGTAAGCGATTCGAGCATTACGGTTCCGGCGCTGTCGAAATTAAATTCATCCAAATTTTTGACAACGATGGTGATCTTAACCGGCTTGGATGGATTAGCCCATAAGTCACGATTGTTTCCGCGGTCAATGGTCAACATACCATCTTTTACATCGGTGCGAATATCTTTAATGACATTGTCTTCAGCTTCGATCTTGATGGATTCGGCTGAACCTTGTTGAATGACGATCTCAGCCGGATATTCCACGGTGACGGCATGAAAATCATTGACTTCACGCGTCGCCGTGATGACTTTGCCTGAGCCTGGTCGACCCGGTCCAAAGTGTGAACCGCCGCTTAATACATAGGGCGGCATATTTGCCCAGCCCAATTGTCCGGCATAAAACACAGCCGCGAAGGCTCCGCTGACCAGCAATATGTCCAGGACGAACGATGAATATTTCCAGTACGAACGCAGGATCAGGCTTAGTCCAACTGTGATTAAGAGAAAGGGCCAAAGATATGTCAGCGCCCAAAGATTGGCAATCGGGACAAATCCCTGTTGAATCAGCAGCCACATCGTGCCAGCCGCGATCAGGAGCAACGGACCAAAGAGTGAAAATTTTCTTTCCATAGTTTTCTCCATTATTTATTTTTATCTTCCGGTTCGCTTATGGACACGGGTATTTCGTTTTCAATTTTGCGTCCGCGAAATAAGCCGAGACGCGTCACGATTAAGTACGCGCCCAGCACGATCAATAGAATTGGGAAGAGCAGGTTACGCATTCCGAAGGTGGAGCCGCTTGAAAAGATCAATTCGAAAAAAGCTCCGAAGATCACGAACAAAATAAAGCCGATCCGCATTACATTTTGACCGGCGGTTTTCTGTCCTGCATCGCCGCCGTATAAGCCCATCAGGTAGATGCCGATGCCTACGAACAGCACGATCAATGCCCAGCCATACGACCAGCTTTCCCAGTGACCGGTGAAATTCTGATAGAACAGAAGCAGACCGATCCCCGTGATGATACTGCCCGGAATCGCGAGACCCGAGACCTGCTTGCCGCCCGCGAACATGCCTGCAAAAAACAAGCAGCCAAAGACGATCACGATGATGGGCCAAACCAGCGACCATGTGAATACGTCTCGAAAAATTTGTTGTAACGCAGCCAACACGCCAAAGGCGATCAACAACGATCCGCCAACCAACGCGCCGGAATTCGAACGATTAGTTTTCATTTCCATTCTCCTTTTTCAAATCAAACTTATTTCGTAATTCATTATACGCAGATTTATAGAAAAAGTAGCATGGGGAATTGGGAAATGATAAAATCTATCACATGCGCGTCTGATGTAAAATTCAACGAAATAAAGGAATAAAAGCATGACCAAATTTCCAACGACAGATCGGAGCCGCGTCAAGCGATCTCCGAAGCGCGGACATTACGACCGCGAAACCATATATCGTATTCTTGATGAGGCGTTGATCTGTAATGTAGGATTTATAGAAAGAAAACAGCCTTATGTCATCCCGATTAATTTTGCGAGGCTTGACGATACGATCGTTCTGCACGGGGCAAAGGCAAGCCGTTTGCTCAAATACATTGAAGCCGGGCATCCGGTATGCGTAACCGCAACAATTGTGGATGGTCTGGTATTGGCGCGGTCCGTATTCAACCATTCGATCAATTTTCAGTCGGTTGTATTGTTTGGCAAGGGATATTTGGTGGATGATGAGCAGAAAAAACTGGCGGCATTGGAAGCGATTACAACGCACCTGCTTCCAGGTCGCTGGCAGGATGCGCGTTTACCTAACCGCAAAGAATTAAATGCCACGTGTGTGGTGGCAATCAAAATAGAAGATGCGTCAGCCAAAATACGCACCGGTCCGCCGGTGGATGATCAGGAAGATTATGCTCTGTCCGTTTGGGCGGGAATTTTGCCTTTGCAGGAGATGGCTTTGTCGCCTGTCCGCGATGAACTTTTAGCTGAGAATATTCCCCTGCCTGAATATATTGCGCAATACTCTCGGAAACGAGCGTAGGCATTATTTCTTGGGGATGATTCGCGAGTCGCGATTGATTCCGCGCCACGATGAAGCCTGTCAGGTCTGTCTATAATCGAAGCTGAATTTATTCAGCAGATGTCAAATCCAGATTTCGGAATCAATGGAGGCAGTTATGTCCGAAACATCGTTCTATCATATCCCTCAGGCAGGAAAACTCTCTCGCGTCGAAACTGTTGACGCGGCTCTGATTGCGGCAAAGGACGGAGGCTTTCTGTGGCTGAATTACTGCCAACCAACAAAGGATGAACTCTCGCGCCTCATCGAGCCTTTGAATCTCCATCCGCTGTCCATCGAGGATTGTTTCGATGAAAACCAAATCCCCAAGATGGAAGACTTTCCTCGAAACACCTTTATTCTCTTCAATGCCTTTTATCATTCAAATGGAAAACTTTCGGTTGGTGAAATTGACCTGTTTATCGGCGAGAACTTTCTGGTCACTGTCAGTCAACGCGATTCTGAAAATCGCCAGCTTTTGAATGGCATTGAGCGTATTGTGGAGATGGACATTGAGAGCGCGCGGCTGGGACCCGCGTTTCTGATGCACATCATTCTGGATCATATCGTGGATCAGAAATTTTTGGCGATTGAAGCGCTTGAAGACGAACTGGATTCCGTGGAAGAAGCGATGCTGGCTGACGTTTCAAATTTCAACCCCGCAGAGTTGATTCGATTGCGTCGGGATCTGTTGGGTCTTCGCAAGAGTCTTTTCCACGAGCGGGAGATCCTCGTCAAGATCTGTCGCAAGGATTGTCCTTTCATCTCAGAAAAGGCAATCTTCCACTATCGAGACATCTACGACCATCTCGCGAAATTCTTCGAGTTGACCGAGTCGTACCGGGACATACTCACCAGCCTCATGGAGATGTACCTGTCGATGCTGAACAATCAGATGGCCAAATCCGCCAACGAGACGAACGCGACCGTTAGGCGGCTGACGTTCATTACTACCATCTTTATGCCGCTCACACTTCTGGCTGGAATCGGCGGGATGTCAGAATGGTCAATGATGACCGGACCTCAGAACTGGAGGATTGCGTATCCCGCTTTCCTGCTGGCGATGGTAGCGATTGGTTTTGTCAACTACTACCTGCTCAACTGGCTTGAGAAAAGACGCCGACAACAAAAGCGGCGCGCGTTGGGATAGATCCACCTATCGCCTAAATTTCGCCCAGAGTAAAGTGTGCTTTATTTTGGGCGAAATTTAGGTGGTCCTGAAATTTTTCACCCTTCGTCTTTTTTTCTTATTCTTCCGCAATCGTAACGGACTCAATTACATCGCCTGTAAAAGTTGGATTTTGTTCAGGGTCGCGACGCGTGATTCCATTGACTACATCCATGCCGCTGATGACCTGTCCGAAAATGGTGTAATTGCCGTTCAAATCCGGTCTAGGGACAAACGTGATAAAGAATTGACTGCCGTTCGTGTCGCGTCCGGCATTTGCCATGGCAACGACGCCGGGCTTATCAAAGGTCAGGTCGCTATCCTCATTGACGAATTCATAACCGGGACCGCCCCCACCTGTACCGGTTGGATCTCCACCTTGCGCCATGAAACCTTCCAGCACACGGTGGAAGGTCACGCCGTTAAAATATCCATCGCGGGCGAGGAACACAAAACTGTTGACTGTGATCGGCGCTTTATCGGAATATAACTGAACGACAAATTCTCCGCCCTTTGCCATTTTAAAAGTGGCTGTATATTTTTTGGCGGTGTCAATAGTCATTGGCGGCGCAGCGGAATATTGCTTGGCGCTTGGCGTCGGCTGTGATGCGGTTTGTTGCGGCGTAGTGGGGCGGTTCAACCAGATTAACGCGACTGCGACTATCAGAAGCGCTCCTACCGCGACAAGTTGAATGGACTTTGTGGAAGATTGCGCGGCGCGCGCCTTGCGTTTATTTTTCTTAGGCATACTTTACTTCTCCTTGGATTGATGAATTAAAGACCTATTCTACCCGTATATTGTTCCGTATAGAATCGTCTAAGTCAGCATTAAGAATTTCTATTTTTCTTCGAGCCTTCGCGAACTTGGCGATTTAATATATTCCACTTGCGTGATCGTTCGGAAATTGGTAAAAAATGAGATACGGAAGAAGATAGACCCGCAAGGAAGGAAATTCAGGCGATAAGAGTAGCCAAGTTCAGACCGCTCTCCAAATGACAGCCAGCATAGGCG
>Ga0315268_10000329_pt1 | contig 55403 bp, 59 predicted proteins | sample C1_top_MG_FD_204535 | JGI IMG/M metagenome (GOLD analysis project Ga0315268, IMG submission 204535) | Sediment microbial communities from Yellowstone Lake, YNP, Wyoming, USA - C1_top | ecosystem: Environmental > Aquatic > Freshwater > Lake > Sediment | place: USA: Wyoming | collected 2017-08-01 | reverse complement strand
TTCTTTCCTCCTAATTTATGGAAGGGAACATCCCTTCTTCTTGAAGGGTGCATGCCCTTCTTCTCAGGGACTTTCGTCCCTGACCATTAGGTTTCCTTTAAAGGGTACAGAATAACTGCCTTTATCTACATATAAATCTTCCTATAGAACTATTAGACATATTAGCCAAAATGGAACAAAAAGTGGCTTCTTTTTTTAAAATGTTTCGAAATTATCGTCTAAAAATATTACGTCAATCGTCGAAGATTTATCATTTTTTATCGTCTTTGACGAATATATTTAATTGTCATAATATAACTCTGCCTTCCTTTCTTATTTTGATATATGCAAAAAAATTGTCTGAATTCAAATCCTTAGGACAAAATTTCTTGGTTTAATACCAAGAGCATCTAAATAGTTCAAAAAGGCAAAATAGTAATTATTATGCGTATTTTGCTTGATATAATGCTTTTTCTCCTCCAAAAAGCTTTTAATCAGGGAGAATTTTAATATATCCATATGAAGGACTTTGAAGTAAAAACTTCTAGAGTTCTGTAATAATGTTGAATTCAACATAACATTAACATAAATGATGAAAAGGTGACATGATGGTTGAAGCGATAAAACATGCAGATGACCTATTCACAGAATTCAAGGTTCAAAGTGTCTCCGAGTTCTTCCGCAAGAATGCGGCAATGCTCGGTTATACGGGCAAGATTCGAAGCTTGACGACACTCGTCCATGAGGCTGTCACAAACTCGCTCGATGCATGTGAAGAGGCACGTATCCTGCCTGAGATCATGGTGTCTATAAAGCAGTTGGGAGACCTTCATTACAGGTGCGTCTTCGAGGATAATGCCTCAGGCATCCCTCTCAGTTTCATTGCCCAGGTTTTTGGGAGCATGCTTGCGGGGAGCAAGGCGCACAGAAACATACAGTCCCGAGGCCAGCAGGGCATTGGCATCTCCGGTGCGGTCATGTATTCTCAGGTGACAACAGGTCAGCCCACGCGCATAGTCACCTCCACGGGTGACTCCTACATCATCTATGCAGATGTCCAGGTTGACGTGGAGAAAAACATTGGAAAGATACTTCATAAGAAAAAAATCCCCAATGAACAGAAGTGGAGGGGGACACAGGTGCGGCTTGAAGCCAAAGAGGTTCTGTACAATAAGGGAAAGTACAGTCCCTACAACTATCTCAAGATGACCTCCATCTCCAACCCCCACGCGCGCATCACCTTCGTCGAGCCTGATGGCAACATGGTATTCTTCGACAGGAGCACACAGGATATTCCTCCCTCACCCGAGGTCATAAAACCCCATCCCTATGGCGTTGCCCCGGACGACCTCCTCATGATGGCAAAGTACACGGAGAAAGGTCGAATGTCTTCTTTCCTCATGGAAGACTTTGTGAGGATATCCCGTGCGCGCCTCGAGGAAGTGGAGAGCATCTCGAAAGTCCAGATGGGCACCAATCCAAAGAACCTCACCTGGCAGGAAGCCGAGCGCATCGTTTCAGCCTTCAAGCAGGTGAAGTTTCTCGCGCCATCGGTGGGGGGTCTCATACCCATCGGTGCAGACAATATTAAACGCAGCCTGGATGCCACCCTCGTTCCCGAGTTCTCATATGCCCTCACACGCTCCCCCATAACCTACCGAGGAGGCATTCCCTTCATAGTCGAGTGTGGCATTGCGTATGGTGGGAAGGCAGGCAGTGGGGGGCTCGAACTCATACGTTATGCCAATCGCGCGCCACTTGTGTTCGACCAGGGAGGGTGCGCCATAAACGAAGCCGTTGCGAGTGTGGACTGGAAGCGATACGGCATAAAGGATTCGGAAACCATCCCTCTCACTCTATTCGTCAACCTCATATCCACCCACATCCCCTATACCTCTGCAGGCAAACAAGCCATCGCGAATATTGAGGAGATATTTTCAGAGATGCGGTTCGCGCTCATGGATGGCGGACGCGCGTTGGGTAGGTTCCTTGGAGGCAAGAGGAAATTGTTTGAGAAGAGGAAGAGGATTGATGCATTGAGAAAATATGTGCCCGAGACATCCCGTGCACTCGCACGTCTCACTGAGAAAAAGGTTGAGAGAATCGAAAAGATGTTTTACAGAATCATTGAGAAGCATTATGGTGAGATTGATGAAGACGACGCAGAAGAAACTCTCTGAAATGGGGTTGTTTGTATACGAGCAGGTGGAGAGGGGCAGAAAACCCTATGTCAATATTCCCCAGCGCGGCTTGGGAAATGTCCAGTTCGACAAGAAGCAGAGGATGCTCGCCCTGGGAGACAAATCATCAAAACGATATTATATGAACGTTGCCCATACTCGTAAATTCATGCAGACCATGCTTGTCGCCACCTACTGCAAGCAGCTGGTCGATGAGAGCAAGCATGCAGCCATTCGTGAGCTATACTATGCCTGTAAGCGCTCTGTTGCCGGAACGAAGGATAACACCTTCGAGGACCAGTCTGAATCAGACCCCATTGTGGAAGACCTAGAGGTTTCCCTCGATGTATTGCGGGAACAGCTCAACCTCACCGCAGACAGGCGCGGCTATCTTTATGGCGATATAACGCTTAAAGATGGAAAGGATTCCTTCAACTGCGCGCGCCTGGGACGCGGGGGATGGTCTGTGCCCGGAACCGTGGAGGAGATAGAGGTTGGCGACTGCACCGCCGACTATATTCTTGCCGTGGAGACAGCAGCCATGGCAGACAGGCTCATCGAAGAGAAGTTTGCCCAGAAAAACAGGGCGTTGATCGTTGCCACACAGGGTCAGGCTCCGCGTGCAGTGCGCCGTCTTCTCTACAGATTGCACAACGAGCAGAAACTTCCCGTCATCGTCTTCACGGACGGAGACCCATGGGGATGGTACATTTATTCCACGATAAAGCATGCCTCAATCAACCTCGCCTATCTCTCTGAGAGGCTCTCTATTCCCGATGCGAGGTTCGTAGGGATGACCATGCGTGACATAGAAACCTATGGCCTCCAGAAAGTCACGGAGAGATTGAAGGAGACAGACAAGGCGCGCATAAAGGATTTGCTCGCCTATGAGTGGTTCTCTCACAAGGCATGGCAGAACGAGCTCGACCTCTGCAAGAAGCTTGGCGTGAGGATTGAACAGCAGGCTTTGGCGAACAAGAGTCTTGAGTTTGTGGCGAAGAAGTATCTCCCCGACAAGATAGAGAGAAAGGATTTTCTGCCCTAATGGAAGATTTACGTATTTGTCTTTTTCTTGAGGTAACCGTCGAGGATGAAAAGTATCCCAATTAAAAATAGAGAGCCAGACAATATTATGTATGCTATGACATCTTGTCCCCGAAAGATAAATATGTAGAGCAATCCAAGAAAGATATAGGCGACACCCCCAAGGATTTCCCATTTCCTGGCAATGAGAAAAACAACGATGAGGATGTAGGTTGGGATGAGGTGTATGAGGAATCCGCCGATCTTCTGCAGGAGAGAACCCTCCATATCAAACACGTCAAAAGCAAATATACTGATAAAGAATATGAAGAATATAGCTAGGATTCTGGGGAGAAGGTGAAGCAACCTTCTTTTTGAGAGATTCAAATTCATACCCTAATTAATCACGAAGGCTTAAATATCTTCTCCCACAATCCTTAAAAGACGCGAACCTCACCTATTTCATGAAGTGTCCCAAGTGTGGGGGGGAGGAGTTCAAGCCAGTCGAACTTTACGAGGTGGCAGGAGAACCTATTTTTTTCCCAGATGATCCCAATGTTCGTAGCAGAATTAAGAAAAGAATGGTTTGTGTGAAATGTGGGACTTTTAATGATCCACAATATGTTAGAAATTGGGGGAGGTATATTTTCAAGGAAAGTGCAATGAATTTTGAATTAGTAAAAACACTCCTGATTATTGCAGTCGTACTCATATTTATTCTCTATCTTTATTATTTATTGAAAACACCTTGATCTAAATGTGACTCAATCTTATTAAGTGGAAATATAGAATTGAAAACATGAAGTGTCCAAAGTGCAGGAATAAAGATATTGGGCTTACAAAGTATATGAAATGTCCTAAGTGCGGGAATAAGGATGTTGAAATAACAAAGAAAAATCTTTGGTTTAAAGACTGGGCTCCTTTTGAAGTTCTCGGATGGGGTAAGGTAAAAGGATATCACTATTGTGAGATATGTGGATGGCGTGGGGAAAGGACGAAGGTCTCCAAAAAACAATCCTTCTTTCAGCTGCTCATAGTTTTGTTAGTATGTATTATCATAATTTTGTTTATTATTGATTTCGTGAAATAGTGTGATTTGATTTTCACCCCAACCTCGCCACTTTCCTCAAAACATCCTTGACGCCCTTGCCATGTTCCGCTGCGCCATAGATGCGTTCTGCCTTCTTGGTGTTGAGGAATTTCTCGTATTTTGAGTGCAACTCTGAGACATCCGTCTTGTTGACGAATATGAGACATGGAATATTCTGTGCTTCAAGCCTCGCGAGGGTCTGTATGTCATCCACACAGAGTCCCCGCGTCGCATCCACGACGATTATACCACAATCCATGCCGCACGATAGGATGTCTCTCATGAAGGAAAATTTTTCCTGTCCAGGGGTACCGAAGAAGTGAAGCCTTTTATCCTTCAAATCCCTCTTGCCGTAATCCAGGCAATATGTCTTTCCCTCATGTTCCACGGCGATGGCTTTGCCATCCATATTTCTTATGAGTGTACTCTTGCCAGCCTCTTCCTGCCCGAATACGACAATTTTTATATCCTTCAAGAAAACACCTAATCAATATTGTTAATCAATAGTATATAAATCTATTGACAATAACTATGTTTTGCGAAAATCACAAAGCAAAAGCTTATATTGTAGTAGAAGGTAAGAATAGTCATGGATATAAGGATTGTTGGACTTGGCATTGTGTGCGCCTTTTTGGGCATCCCCCTCATGTTCCTCAATATAGTGCACAGTGAGCCCTATCAGGCCCTCGAGGTATATTCTGAAAAACAGCCCTACACCACATACCAGATAGAAGAGACGACCCAGACGAAGACAATTGCCCAGCCCTACATAGACAAGGAGACAACGACACGCACGGAATATAAGGTAGTGCCCACATATGATTACACACACTATTGGTACTATGACTATAACTTATGGTGGGGATATCCCTACTGGTATTACTATTACAGCGACCCATACTGCTGCGGATACAACTATTACTATCCCTATCCCTACACTGGGTGCTGCTATTATAATACATATTCATATTATAATGCATACCCGTATTACCACGTGGATTACAAGACAGAGCCTTACACTGTCACGGATACTGACCTGGTCATAAAATACAAGGACGTGCAGACACAGCAAAAGGTACTGGAGACAAAGCAAGTGACAGAATACAGAGATGTGACGAAGATTCGAGAAGTGACACGCAACAGGGACAAGCCTGTTCTATGGCCCCAGTTCTTTGGGGGTGGGCTCATAATACTTGGGCTCATGACAACTATGGGTGGTCTCTTCATTAATAAGAGATAGATGCGCCCTAAAATGTATATTCAAGGAAAAATCTCGTCTATTGTCGAAATATTATAAGCCATATACCGAAAGGTTTATAAATATCTTTTTTACCATTCTTCTCATAACACCTATTTCGCCTATTTTTATATTGAGAAGGTGATTTGTTGAAGACCAATAGAGATGTTGGGATTGTTGGATATGGCTGTTATGTTCCTCGATTCAGAATAAAAACATCGGAAATGGCGCGTGTCTGGGGCAAAGATGTCGAAAGTGTGCCTATAAAGGAAAAATCAGTGCCTGGAAACGACGAGGATGCCGTGACCATAGGCATCGAAGCAGCACGCAATGCCCTGCAAATGGCAAGTCTGGATGCCCGTAAATTGAGGGCAGTCTGGGCAGGCAGCGAATCAAAACCTTATGCTGTCAAACCCTCTTCCACAATCATAGCCGAAGCCATAGGCGCGACACCCGAGATAGAAGCGGCAGACTGGGAATTTGCATGCAAAGCGGGTACGGAAGCCATGCAGGCATGCTTCGGGTTTGTGGGCTCTGGGATGGCAGAGTATGCAATGGCACTGGGCATAGACACGGCTCAAGGGCGCCCCGCAGACCATCTCGAGTACACTGCGGCTGCGGGAGGCGCCTCCTACATCATCGGACCCGCAGAAGATTCACTCGCCATCCTTGAAGCCTCTTACTCCTATGTTACAGACACACCCGACTTCTTCCGCAGACAGCACATGCACTACCCCGAACATGGCAATCGATTCACAGGTGCGCCTGCATACTTCAACCATACTCTGAATGCCGCAAACGCCCTCATGAAGCAACTCGGGAAAACGCCCAATGATTATGACCTTGCCGTCTTCCACCAGCCCAATACCAAATTTCCCCTCGAAGCCGCAAAGAATCTGGGGTTCTCCACGGAAAAGGTTGTGCCTGGCCTGGTCATTCCCTATATAGGCAATACCTATTCGGGTTCCTGCCTCATTGGACTCGCCGCCACCCTTGATGTTGCACCGCCCGGTTCGCGGATTCTGTGCGTTTCATATGGAAGCGGGGCAGGTTCTGACGCCTTCAGTTTTATAGTTACCGACAAGATAGGACGGAGAGACAATGTTCTGAAGGTCAAGGATTACGTGGAGCAACGGTGCGAGATAGATTATGCCACCTACTCGAGATTCAGAAGAAAATTCAGGATGTGATTGAATGGTCGCTGTCATAGGATATGGATTCACAAGGATTTCAGAGCACTGGGACAAGTCCTTGCGTGAGCTTGCCTGCGAATCGATACAGGCTGCCCTCATGAATGCGAATATGGAAAAGCCTGAAGCCCTTTTTGTGGGCAACATGAGTGGTGCGACAGTCTCGGGGCAGCAGCACCTCGGGGCGCTCATCGCAGACTGGTGCGGGTTTTCAGGAATCGAGGCATACGCCATTGAGGCTGCAGATGCATCTGGTGCAGCGGCATTCAGGAGTGCCTTCCTCGCCGTTGCCTCGGGGTTCATCGACACAGCTATCGTATGTGGAGTGGAACAGATGACAGATGTCCTGCCCGACTACATGACTTTCGCAACCTCGCTGGGCTCTGATTATGATTATGAGGTCTCATGCGGCATAACCCAGACATCCCTTTTCGCCCTCATCGCACGAATGTACATGCAGGAATTCGGTGCAATGCGGGAAGACCTGGGCATGTTTGCCATCAACTCCCACAGAAATGCAGTGGCAAACCCCTTTGCCATTTACAGGAAAGAGATCAACATAGACACACTCCTCAAATCCCCCATGGCATGCGACCCATTGAGTGTGTTTGACTGCTCCCCTGTGTGTGACGGGTCCGCCTCCGTCGTTCTCTGTTCGGAGAAGGCATTGAACACACAAAGGGCTGTGAGAGTGATTGGTTCCTCTGTCGCCACAGACACAATGATGATTGCGACACGGAAAGACCCACTCCATCTGCAATCTGCAAATGATTCTGCGAAGAGGGCATATGCCATGGCGAAAAAAAAGCCTGAAGACATAGGACTCTTCGAGTTATTCGATGCATATACGATTCTTGCAGCCATGCAGCTTGAGGCATGCGGATTCGCAAACAGGGGAGAAGGCTACCTCCTTGCGCGGAACAATGAGATAGGCATAAGGGGGAAAATACCAATATGCACCATGGGGGGACTGAAAGCCCGCGGTAACCCCATAGGAGCCACAGGCGTCTATCAGATAGCAGAGGTCGCCCAGCAGCTTTTGGGGGAGGCAGGGAAGAACCAAGTGACCTGCACGACGGGCATGGCGCAAAGCATTGGCGGTCCTGGTTCGACTGCGGTGACTCACATATTGGAGGCGGTATGAATGGAGATATCGAGGAATTGGAGGTTGAGGCACCAGAGGTACCGTTTGCTCGCATCCAAATGTGCTTGTGGGACGATACACTTCCCTCCTCGGACCATCTGCCATGCCTGCGGAAAAAAGAGCATGAAGCAGTTCAACCTCTCGGGAATTGGGAAGATACTATCCTTTGCCCCAGTGACGAGCGCACCTCTGGGATTCGAAGATTACATTCCTTATTTTGTTGCCCTCATAAGGCTTGATGAAGGCGTTCTGATTGAAGCCCAGCTTGCCGACTGTGACAACCCCGAGACAGGCATGAGGGTGGAGATGGTCACCCGGAAGTGGCGTGAGCAGGGAGAACGAGGCATGATTGTGTATGGATACAAGTTCAGACCACTGCTGGTGAAATCATGAGATTTCATGGAAAGACGGTGATTGTGACGGGAGGGGCATCGGGTATAGGTCGTGCCACGGCATTGCTCTTCGGGAAGCAGGGCGCACGCGTCGTCATAGGCGATGTATCATCTGAGGGAAGAAAGGTGGCAGAGGAGATTCAGAAAAGCGGCGGTGAAGCCATTTTTGTGAAGACGGATGTATCGAAGGTAAGGGACGTAAAAAATCTCATTACAATTACCATAAGGAAATTCAAAACATTGGATATACTCGTAAACAACGCAGGCATTGCGGGTCCCAGGGCTTCTCTTGTTAATCTGGAGGAAAAGGACTTTGACAGGCTTGTGGGGGTCAACCTTAAAGGCGCATTCCTCTGTTCCAAAAATGCCATTCCTTGGATGAAGAGGGGCTCCATCGTGAATGTCGCCTCAGAGCTTGCACTCACAGGATCTCCCAGACATCCCGTCTATTCGGCTACGAAGGCAGGTATCGTCGGGCTCACGAAAGCCATGGCACGAGATCTCGGAAAAAGGATTAGGGTCAACTGCGTATGCCCCGGTCCTGTTGATACTCCGCTGCTTGCGGAATTCATGGGCGGAAAGAGCATGCTGCACTTTGCAGCCTCCGACGTCCCTCTGGGAAGGAACGGCAACCCAGAAGAGATTGCCAATGTCATAGCGTTTCTGGCATCGGATGAGGCTTCATTTATCAATGGCGCCATAGTTGTCGCGGATGGCGGTGCGACCGCCTAGGGTGATGAAAATGGGTTCTGAACAATCCAAGTTTTACAGATTATCCTTGAAAGAAAGACTCTCCGTTCTCGCCCGCAAGAGAGGATTGAATGAGGAAGAGATACGGATGCTTGAAGGCAGAGGGTGCCTGCAGGAACTTGCCGAGCGCATGATAGAAAACGTCATTGGCGTCATGGAGATTCCTCTGGGCATAGCGGTCAACTTCCTCATCAATGGCAAGGAGTATCTCATCCCCATGGCAATAGAGGAACCTTCCGTTGTCGCCGCAGCCTCAAATGCAGCCCGGATTGCACGTCTGCACGGAGGATTTGCCACGAAAATGGATTCTTCATGCATGATAGGGCAAATCCAGCTTGTGGGCGTAGATGAACCTCTGAAGGCGAAGGCGAGAATCCTTGAATGCAAGGATAAAATATTGGAGAGAGCGAATGAGTGCGACCCTATCCTTGTGAAGTTTGGCGGCGGAGCCCGAGACATTGAGGTGAGGGTCATAGACACACGACTGGGTTCCATGGTCATAACGCACCTCATCGTCGACACGCGGGATGCCATGGGGGCAAATGCGGTGAACACCATGGCGGAAGCAGTCGCACCCATGATTGAAGAGATGACAGGCGGACATGTGTATCTGCGCATACTTTCCAATCTCGCAACGAAGCGTCTCGTGAAGGCGCAGGCGGTATTTGACAAGGAGGCGTTGGGAGGGGAGAGCGTCGTAGATGGCATACTTTCTGCATGGGCGTTTGCTGAGTCAGACCCATATCGTGCCGCAACCCACAATAAAGGCATCATGAATGGAATCACTGCCCTCGTCCTTGCGACGGGCAATGACACGCGTGCGGTGGAGGCGGGTGCTCACGCCTATGCAGCAATCAAAGGGAGATACTCAACGTTAACCGCGTATGAGAAAGACAAAGAGGGAAACCTCGTGGGCACCATTGAACTTCCCTGCGCGGTCGGTCTTGTGGGAGGCGCAACAAAGACACATCCCAAGGCTCGGCTCAACCTCAAGATTCTCGGAGTCGAGTCTGCCTCGGAGCTTGCACAGGTGGCAGCAGCCCTGGGACTCGCCCAGAACCTTGCAGCCCTGCGCGCATTAACCGTCGAAGGCATACAGAAGGGGCACATGTCTCTCCATGCCCGAAACATCGCCATAATGGCGGGTGCACAGGGCGATCTCATCGACGCAGTCGCAGAGAGGATGGTTGCGGAGAAGTGCGTGAGAATGGACAGGGCGCAGGAGATATTAAAGGAGCTTGGGGGACAATAATTATAGATTGCTTCTTAATATTTTGTGTTCCCAAAAAATCACTGCAGCCATCCGCAAATTCTTCTTTCATTATTGTATCACACATGGTCCACTGACTCACCTGAAAAGCCTTCACTCTTTTTGTGAATCATCGATGCTCAGCATTTCATTATGATGATTACTCTCGATCTAATCAAAAGACTATATGCTCTCAGACCGAGAGCCTTGTTGGCATAATTGAGCGCCATCGCCGCATGTTCCTTTGCACCACCATAATTTCCTGCGTCAAAAGCCTCCTGCGCCAGGGCGAGATAATTCTCAGCCATCGTCTTCATCGTGAGGGCGGGTCCTATCCAGGGACCCAAGCCGTGCAGTTTGTCCATTATGGATTTGGCTGCGGCTATCGCAGTCCCTGCGTCGGACTTCTCATCTGCGGAGTTCACCTGTGCAAGAATGAGAGTGAGTACCACGGAAAAAAGGAAGATTCTCATTTTCATTATATCATCAGTCTTAATTATTATGCCAAGATAAAAGGGTTTCGCTCACTGTCACGAAAAGAAACCCTTTTATACCAACACTGCAAATTTCCCCAATGAGCGAAGCGGTCGCCTGTCGATTCTGCGGTTACACGGTTTTGCGCGGCAAGAAGTATTGCCCCCACTGTGGTATGGAAATTCTTGACACCTTTGCGACACTTGAGGAGTATGAGAGGGAGAAAAGAAAACTTTCCACCTTCATCGCACTTCTCGAGAAAAAGTATGTGACCAAGGGAATCCCTTATTCACAGTATAAGATAAAGAAGGAGGAATATTCCCTGAGACTCGCAGACATTGAGGAAAGGATAACTGAGGCAAAGATGCAGGAGAGGCGGGAGACACCCAAGCAGAGAATCGAGGATATGCAGGAGCAAATCACAGAGATACCCGCAGAGTTCAATGAAAAAGCCCCCCCGCCAACAGAAACCACCGTCCAGCAGAGAATCTCGGGCAGAATAGCTGAGTTTCTACTCATATTGGAGACCCTTTACTCAGAATATTCAGAATATGCCTCGGAGGGAATGAATAAAGAGGACAGGACAAAGATGCACCTCATTGGCTCCGAGCTCAGCAGATTCGCAGACAAGATTGATCACTACAAAATGCTCTTTTCAGACCTAGGAAAGAAGATATGATTACAGCCCATGGAAGGGGAATATCTCCCTCTTCACCCTCTTCACAAGACTTGTGGTATACTCATGGACACCCTCATTTTCTTTCATCTTTTTATCCAGGAGCATCTCCCAGGGCAGTTCTTTTTCAGACACAATGGCATAGGCACATGTCCAACCCCGCACCACCACATCCACATTGTACCCTCCACCTCCCACGGCGAGCCATGCACCTTTCAAATCGGCGATCTCCCTCACCACATCACAGTAACCTCCCAGTGTGAGGCTCAGGTCTGCGAGAGGATCTGCAAAGTGTGTGTCTATGCCAAGCTGGGATACGACAACATCTGGTGAGAATGCCCCGGCGAGAGGGGGAACAATTTCTTTGAAGGCACACAGATAGCTATCATCCGTCGTCCCTGGCATGAGGGGCACATTGACGCAATATCCCTCGCCTTTTCCTGCACCCTTCTCTTCTACAAACCCAGTTCCGGGGAAAAGGTAGTGTCCATTCTCGTGGAAGGAAATGGTGAGGACCGAATCGTTGTCGTAGAATGCTTCTTGGACGCCATCTGCGTGGTGGGCATCGATGTCCACATAGAGCACCCTCCTCCCTTCCCGAAGGAGTTTCTTTATGGCACATGCTACGTCGTTGAAGATACAAAACCCTGCGGCACGTTGGGCATGGGCATGATGCAGTCCTCCGGAAGCGACAAATGCCCTCCCTCCGCTTTCCACAAGCGATGCGCCCTCGAGTGTGGCGCCTACAAAGAGTGAGGAGACAGAATAAAGATTTTTAAACAGGGGATTGTCGGGAATTCCGAGACCATATCGACTCGGGGTACCGGAAAATGTTCCCCTCTCTATGTCCCTCACCGCATTCACATATTCCTCGGTGTGGAAGAGAAGAAGGTCATCGTAGGTTGCCGCCATGAAGGGATGCGCCTCTTCGCACAATCCCCATCTTTTGCATGAATCAAATACCATTCCGAGCCTCTCCTGTCTCAAGGGATGGTCCTCTGAGAATTTATACGAGGCAAGTTCATCAGAATAGACAAAGGGTACGTCCATGATCTCTCCTCCTGTACACCGTGTAACTTCCCCTCACAAAAATCTCCTCCCACCCACCGACAATTTCTTCAAAGTAGTCCGGTTTCCTGTATGAATTCACTACCATAAAGATGACCTTTCTTTCCTGTCGCAACGTTTCAAATTCCTCTCTCGTATTGGGGAACGGATAAATCTTCCTTCCCGTGTAGTAATACGTCTGAGATTCCTCGTTGGCGATTATGGGGAAGTCTTGGGGTGTGTGTGCAGAGATAAAATTACCCACGTACATCAAGGGTTCACCAATGTCTTTCTTCTCATAGACATCCGCCATGCCAACGGCGAAAGACACGCAAGACAGTGCAATGAACAAAGCCAAAAACATCTTTCCCTTAAGCATTGGGTCCAAAATCTCGAACCCTGCTGCGGCGGTGATGGCAATGAGAGGGAAAAAATCAGCAAGGTATCGCGATTCCTTGTGCGTCACAGTGAGGAAGACGGCGAGTGAACCTGAAATCCATGCGAGCATGAATATGTTCCTTTCCCTGAGAAACCCGTATATGCCTATACATAGAAATATGAGAATCCACGGAGTGACCTCTCCAAGAGTTGATGCGATGAAGGCTGAAAACGTCGTCGTGAGGTCTAATCGTATGACGTCTGAAGCCACTTTTGCGTACTTGAATGGATCATGGTAGATAACATAGTTAAAGCAGGACCAGGGTGCAATCACAACAATAAAAGAAAAGAGGCATCCCACGAGATGAATATTCCTGAGAGGAAGAAGAAAAATCCTGCGCACCGTCCTCAGGTTTAAAAAAAGGAAATAGAAAAAAATGAAACAGAAAAACATGACACCCACATACCGTGTGAGGTAGGCAAGACCCGCGACGGCTCCCGCGGCGTAAAGCTTTCTTTTCTCTCGAAGCCCTTCATAAAAAAGGAAGACGGAGAGTGTATAGAAAAAGGCAAACGGTTCGTGGGCAAGTATTCTCAGGCTGTACGTCAAAAAGAGAGGGGACGTGATGAGAATGAGTGATGCGAGAAGCGCAGCTCTTTGCGAAAAATGCTTTTCTGTGTAGTGGTAAGTGAGGAGGATTGTGGCGCAGGAGAAGAGGGGTGAGATGAGCCGTGCCCCAGCTTCTGAGAGGTGCAGCCTGAAAATGAGAGAAATGAGGTATGGGAGGAGGGGGGGGCGATAGGTCATGTAATTCAAGTTCATCGTATAGTCAGAAATATTTTGAGAGAGGTTTCTTCCAATGGAAAGGTAGAGCGCCTCGTCATAGAGCAGCCCTCGGTTCACGAAGAGGAATGGGATGCGCGATATGAGTGCGAGTGATGCCACACAAAGAAATGCCCTGCGCCTTTCCATGCGCCACAAAGAGACGAGAGGTATAAAAAGTTATTCGTGGAGAGCGTCCACTCACGACGCGAAGGCGAAAATGACAAGGAGACCGAGTGCGAAGCAGTAGTAAGAGAAATAGTGAATCTCACCCCTCCTCATGATTCTTGCGACGACTATGAGGGAGAGAAACCCGACGAGCGTGGAGACAAGAAATCCGGCGAGGGCATACTGTGGCGGTACGGTGGCGAACGCCGCATCGCCTGCCTCATATGCCATGGCTCCCAGCACCGCGGGAATTGAGAGGAGAAAAGAGAATCGCATCGCCTCATTCCTCTCTACCCCACACCATAAGGCCGATGCGATGGTGATGCCGCTCCGTGAAATGCCGGGGGCAAGTGACATGCCCTGGGCGACGCCTATGCAGAGGGCAGAGAAGAACCCGACCTTACCCTTTCTCCTCTCTCTTGCAAGAAAGACGATGACGCCTGTGGCGAGGAAGGAGAATCCCACCGCCTTCACGGTGAAGAGCCCGACAATGAAATCGTGAAGAAGGTATCCCGTAAGGGCGGTAGGGATGGTCCCCACAAGAATGAGGAGAGGCATCGAATCGTTCCTGAAGTCGAGTGTGAGGACTGTCCTTGTGAGTCTTACAATGTCTCTCCTCAAAAAAATGAGGAGCGCGGTGAGGGTGCCGCAGTGCAGGAGTATGTCGAAGAGCACGGGAACCTTCACTCCCAAAAGATGCTGGGCACACACCAGATGCCCCGAGCTTGATATTGGGAACCACTCTGTCAACCCCTGAAGTATGCCTAAAAGAATCGCCTCTAATAAGGAAATCACGATGAATGATAAAAGTGAGAAATATAAACGTTTGCAGAATCGTGTTGTGAGGGCAGGATTGTTTTGAATTTGTGCTTTTTCCTGGCTATTCTTTTCAATGCTTCTTTTCTATTCTGATTGTGTTGAGCATGGCAAGGACCACTATCCCCACAAGTGCCGGCATGAGTATGTAATCGAATATGGAATGTATGCCATGCGTCTCAACGAGAAGGCCCACTATGGGTGGGGCGATTGCACTGAGGCCGAAGGTGGAGAAGAAGAATATGCCATAGGTGACGCCGCGTATGTGTGCGGGAATGAGTTCCGCGACGAGTGAGTTTTCGGCTGGCTGCGTCCCGAAGAGGGTGAACATGAAGCAGGTGGCGACTGCGAGGAGGGTGGTTCCTCCCACGCGTGGAATGATGAGAATCATGAGGGCATCTATGATGAAGAAGATGAGGAGGGTGCGCCTGCTTCCAATCTTATCAGAAAGTATGCCACCCAGAGCCTGCCCCAGCACGCCGCCTCCCAGGACGATGGATGTCAAAAACCCGCTCTGTTTTATGTCCACGGAAAGTATTTCCTTGAAGTACACGGGCAGAATAAAAAGGGAACTCCTGTAGAAGAGGCCTTCCGTGGCACGCACGAGAAAGACGAGTATCACGGGCAATGAGAGAAGGTAAGGCGTAATTTCTTTGAGGGAGGGATTTGTGCGTGTCTTCTTTTCTTCCATGTCGGAAAACATTTTCCCGCGCAGGAATATGACGAGCATGAGAGAAGAAAAAACAGCGAAGAAAAGATATGAACTCCTCCACCCATAGCTTTTCCCGAGCCATGCAGCCAAGATGGGGGCGACGGCAACCCCCGTAGAACCGCCTACCCCGTGGATACCGAGTGCCTTCCCTCTCGCCTCGGCATGGGTCTTGGAGAGGAGTGTCGTCGAGACGGTATGGTAGCACCCTATGCCCACACCTAAAACGAGGAAGAAAATGGCGAGTGTGGTAAAATTTGTAGGCGAGAAGGCGACAAGGAAACTCCCCCCCGCTGAGATGCAGAGGAAGAGGAGGAGCATCTTGGTCTCCCCTATCTTATCCGTGATGTAGCCTGCAGGAATGGAGGTTCCCCCGAAGGCGAAGTAGAGTATGGAACCGAGGACCCCAATCTGTATGAGGCTCACGTTGAAGTCTGAGGCGATGAGGAGTATGACCGCGGGAAGTAAGTTCTCGAATGCGTGGTCGAGTCCATGGCTGAAGGTGAGAAACGTGAGGAGCCTGTTCCTTTGATCCATGGTTCCCCTAAGGATGGGCTTTTTAAGCATATCGGAATGAAAATTTCATGTGTGCGATGACAAACCCCTCATTTCCTCATCGCAAAAAAAATGAAAGATTCTTCATGCTGCTTTAATTTATAAGGATTCATGAACGAGACACTCTTGATGACAGATGCAATCAAGTTCGGGCGGTAATTAGCTTCGGGAAAAAAACATGTAGACCTCGCCTCACATTTTGGGAAGTATCATATTGAAAGGACAATCGTCTGGGTAAGGTGTTCATCTGAGAGGTAGATAAAAACCCTTTTAAGGCTGTTCAGTAAATGCAGGCATGCTACTCAAGAAGCTCTGTGAGACACCAGGCGTTCCTGGTTATGAAGACAGGATACGGGAAGTGGTACTCGAGGAATTAAAACCACTCGTCGATGAGACCCAGGTTGACAGGTTGGGGAACATCATAGGCTACAGGAAAGGGGAGGGTCCCCGGGTAATGGTGGCGGCTCATATGGATGAGATAGGGTTTCTCGTGAGCCACATAGACGAGAAGGGATTTTTACGGTTCGCCCTCATGGGGGGATTCGACCCCAGGGTCCTCATCGCCCAGCGTGTCATCATCCACGGGAGGGAGGATGTGCGAGGCGTCATAGGAACAAAACCCATTCATATCCTCGATGAGGAAGAGAGAAAAAAAGCCCTGCAGGCAAAGGATTTACACATCGATACCGCATTGCCTCGGGAGGAAGTCATAAAGAGGGTGTCTGTCGGAGACACCGTCACCCTCGAGAGGGAGTTTACGGAACTCAACGAGAAAGCATACTGCGCCAAGGCGTTCGATGATAGGATAGGCATCTACATAATCATTGAGGCGCTCAAGAGGTTGAAGAAGCATAAAGCCGATATTTATGTTGTCGCCACAACGCAGGAGGAAGTCGGTACAAGAGGCGCCATCACCTCTTCCTATGCCATAGAACCTGACATAGGCATCGCGGTGGACATAACGATTGCCGCAGATCTTCCCGGTTCCAAAGACCATGAAGCGGTGACGAAGCTCGGGGAGGGAACAGCAATAAAGATAATGGATACGTACTCCATATCCGACAGGCGGATCATTGATTTCCTCAAAAAGATTGCAGAGGAGAAAAAGATAAAATACCAGATGGAGATTTTGCCGCGAGGCGGAACGGATGCGGGAGCGATGCAGAGGTCACGGGCCGGCGTCCACGCGGCAACGATTTCCATACCCACACGCTATGCCCACTCCGTCGTCGAGGTCATAAGCAGGGACGACATTGAAAACTCCATACAGCTGCTCTGTGCATTCCTGGAAGAGGCTCACAAGATAGAACTCTGATTCAAAAAGGATTCTTTTTCACATTTGTCTTCAGAATCCATCCATGATTCTTTATCGTGTAGGTGATGGTGTACTCAATCCTGCCGCTTCCGACATCCTCAATCTTCACCTCTTTTTTTCTCCACTCCTCTCCAGGTTGGAGCATAATCTTTTTTCCCTGGAAGAAAAGTTCTGCAGTCCCATTGAGTTGTATGCGTTCTATTCTAATTGCCCCCTGTTCGTAAGGCAAAGAATAGATGCCATAGAGCATGCTTGCGGCTCCACCTCCCGCATCGCCAGACAGGTTCTGTCCTATGCCTATTATGGCGATGAGGGAATCACCTATCTGGAAGTTAATGAGCCCCCCAAGCCTGTGGGCGCTCTCATCAAAGGAGTATGTGGGAAAATCTATCATCATTACGGGAACGTCACCGGATATGATCTTTCCCTTTTTTTCTGTCCAAAAATTTATGAAGAGGCATTGTGATACGTCATATGGAAAGGGAGTCTCGGATGGTGGCTGCTCCGTCTCAATTTCATTCTGGTTGAATTCGTCCCAGGCATCATCCAGTAAGGCAGAAATTACCTTTCCATTTTCTACCACCACATATGCGGTATGAGGCGTGGTGGCAGATGTCACCATCAGTCCTGTCCTGTCGCCATACCCTCCGTGGGTGCACTCGAAAGAGAGGGTGACACCATAGCAACCTGGGCAGTCGAGGGATTCCACATCTTTTACGGAAAGAGAATCTTTCACCCCATCCCATGTGTAGGTAGGGCTTTTCTTCATGAAATCGCGGGCGGCATTGGCAGCCATATCATCCGCGAATTGCTTTATGGCAGACTGACCCATGCAACCTGCGAGATAGAATACGATTAAAAGAATCATCATTGCTCTTTTCATAATAATACCTACTCAGAGGAAGTATAAATAGCTTTTCGTATTCTTCAAAATAGTTTGAAGCTATATTGAATCCCACAAGCCTTATATTTATCTGTATATATGGGAATGCATGGGCATCACTGTGAGAAGACTTCAAGAGAAAGATGAACGCAAAGTCTTCTCACTCATAAAGAGGACATTTCTAAAATACAACAGTATAAATCTCTCACAAAGGATCATCGGAGAGTACCTCTCTTTTCTCACCCATGATACATTTCCGTGCCTTCTTAAGACAGGATTCTTTTATCGCCGAATGTGATGGAAAGGTGGTGGGATTCGCAAGAGGGAGAGGGGAAAGGATTTCCTCACTCTTCGTCGATGGCAGATACCACAGACGGGGCATTGGGACAAGACTCACCGCGATGCTTGAAACCGCACTCAGGAAAAACACAGACATCATACGAATACGGTCTTCACTTCATGCGGTGAGCTTTTACGAAAGAATGGGCTACAGAAAGACGACGGGAGTGCGGCGATTTCACGGAATACTGATACAGCCCATGAAAAAAGTTGTAAAAGAGTCCTGATTCCTCATTCGCCGAACTTCATTATGGTGGTGTCATGGGTTGCGAGGTTGAATATGGGAACCTGCGCCGGCGTGGGGAAAATGTTCCGTGTCTTCTGGTACTCTGACTGACTCTGCCAGCATCCCGAATTCACAATCGTCGTCCCGCGGTATGTCTTGTAGCCATTCACATGGGTATGTCCGGTGACAAAGAGGTCCGGGACATCCTCTATGATGAGCGGGTCATGTGTCTGGGGTGTGATGGGTATGGTGCCGTAGCAGGGGGCGAGGTGTCTTTTTTTCAGGAGTTCCGTCATTGTTGCCGTGCTATCCGCGGGGTTGATGCCCATCTTCTGTGCCATGTCTATGAGGCTGTTGCCGTGATAGAGGAGTATTTTGACCCCATGGAGCTCCAGGACGGAGGGGCTTCCTACCATGGTGACGTTTTCCATGTCATGGAGAGGCTGCGCGTATTTTTTTGATATGGGAAGCTGCGGCTCTGCAAGGCGTGAGGCATCGTGGTTTCCAGGGCAGATGAAAATTTTTATTTCCCGGGGCACCATGGAGAGGAGCTCGGCAGCCTTCGCATATTGCTCCCTGATATCAAAAATGGAGAGTTCCTTGTCCTGCCCAGGGTAGACGCCTACGCCGTCCACCACATCCCCCACGATGATGAGGTAGTGCACGCAGGAGGCAAGTTTCCTCTGCTGCTCAGTGCCTGACTTGAGGGCAAGCCATCGTATGAATCGTAAGAAATTTTTTTCCTGAAAGACATTACTCCCTATGTGAGTATCGCTTATGAGGGCGCAGGCCACCTCCTCCTTCGCATAGGAAATCGTCCTCCCTATGGGAATGTCGGGGAAGTCGACATCGTTGGCAAAGACTATGCCATCCCCAATGGTGCCCTCCACGCCGAGCACCTCATCCTCCACTATCCTTTTTGCTTTTTCCTGCAACCTCTCATTATTTTTTCCAAGCAGCACCTTGAAGGTATCTGTGGGGTCCTCGAGGGTCAAAATGATGTTGCCATTCTTTGTGGTGCTCTTCTCAGTCACGAGCCCCACGAACTTCACCTCCTCCCTCTGATGTCTCTTCCTCAAAAACCCGAGCGGGGTGGCATCCCTCATGTTCATCTTATGCCTGAATATTTTCGAGATTCTTTCAAACCGGTCCGTGAAATATCCCAGAAAATCCTCAATGGTGCCATCCGTACCATTCTTCTCGTCGATGGAGAAAATCCTTATCTCCCCCTTCACCTTCTCCCTTTCCCTTTGCTCTACAAACCTGTCGAGAGGGAGCTTCTCTCTGTTGAACTCAAACGATTCCCTCTTAAATATGCTGGGAAAATAATACTCATTGACGAGTTCCTCAGTGACGAAGGTAATATTTTTCTCTTTGAGATATTTTATGAAATCATCGATGTTCTCCTTGTCTTGAAGGAGGGGGAAAACGCCGCTCTCCGGCAGGAGGCTATTTTTTGAGAATCTACCCATAATTTCCTGAGAGCTGACATCATTCATCAAAGTCTAGGCGCATGCAGAAATAAAAAGCTTTGGGAGACGGAACCCCCCCGTATTGGCATTCCATCGCACAAATCATATGAAAGTCCTGATTGCGAAACCCTGTCATGCGGCTCGCAAGGTGTTCATGGAGTGGATGTCCCAGAAAAAATTAATTATTCAGGGAGATGGAAGAGTAAGTAAATAACCTTTCTGAGACATCCTCTATAACCCCTTAGGGTATATTTATAAATGTTTCGGTATCCATTCCTTTATGCACATGCTGAGCAACCCTTCAAAGGCAAAAAAATTCTTCGATTTCGTTTCTCTCTTCTATGACGTCCTCAACCCATTCTTATACAATGAAGACATGAGAAAGACCCTTCTGCAAGAGGTGGAGGGAGGACTCATCCTCGACGTCGGGTGCGGGACCGGTTATACTTCCTCCGGGTTGCGGAGTGTGGGCATAGATATTTCTGAGAAGATGCTTCAACGTGCGTCTGGAGTCCGCATAGTGGCAGATGCCACACACCCTCCCTTCAGAAATGAAACGTTTTCAACGATTATCTGCGCAGGTTCTTTCTATTATTTGCCCGACCCCATACTCGCGCTCCATCTGTTCAGCAATCTCCTGAAACCCGAAGGAGTGTTTCTGAGCATATCACCCGCATTGGGAATCTTGAGTCCCCTCATTTTTGTGTACACACAAAATGAGTACGAGGAATTCTTCAGACAGACTGGATTCGTCTTGGAAAAGGTGGAGTCCATGCGCCGCATCGCCCTCTTCGTAAAGGCTCGAAAGATTACACACTGAGGGATAGATTTAAAAAATCCTTTTGCGATTCTTCTCATGGCTGCAGATGCAGAAAAGGGACTGTCGCACACAATACGAATCTGGGCAGAGGAAATTCGGGCACCGTTTCTCACGGCCTCCATAATCCCGATAATACTCGGAACCGCTATCGCGTGGGAAACTTCAGGACAGTTGTACTTCTTTTATTTTATAGTGACGCTTCTCGGAGGCATATGTCTCCACGCGGGGACCAATGTCGCCAATGATTACTTCGACCACATGAGCTTGGACGATGACATAAACAAAGAATTCGTGAGGCCATTTTCGGGGGGAAGCAGGCTCATACAGAAAGGCATTCTCTCCCCGCGCGAGGTTTTGATTGGCTCATTGATTCTATTTTTTTTTGGAAGTGTCATGGGACTCTACCTTGTGTACGTTCGAGGCCTCCCCATACTCTACCTTGGACTCCTGGGGGTATTCTGTGGATTTTTTTATACCGCACCCCCCTTCAAACTTTCTCATCGTGGGGTAGGAGAACTTATCGTGGGATTGAATTTTGGTGTTTTGATGACACTCGGAGCCTACTATGTGCAGACCCAGCGATTCGCAACAGAACCCCTCATTGCATCTCTTGCGACCTCATTTCTCATCGCCGCAGTGCTTTATATTAACCAGTTCCCCGATTACACCGCAGATAAGACCGTGGGGAAACACCACCTCGTCGTGAGGTTGGGCAAGAAGATGGCTGCGAGAGGGTATGTACTTCTTCTCGCCGCCACCTACCTTTCTATTTTATCGGGGGTTCTTCTTGGAATCATTTCTCCCGCAACCCTCCTCGGATTCCTCACGATTCCGCAGGCGATGAGGGCGGCAAGAATAGCCCTGCAATATTATGATGACACACCCAGGCTCATACCCGCCAATGCAGCCACGGTCATGATTCATCTCGAGACCGGGCTTCTCATGAGTCTGGGATATATCGTGGACAGACTATTCCTTTAGATCAGATTACACCCTCACTTTTCAGCCGCTCTATGTCGTTGTCGGAATATCCCAGGGCTCCAAGAATCTCGTTGTTATGTTCCCCGAGAATGGGTGGTGCGGTCCTTATTCGCCCTCCCTCGATCTTCACGGGCACCCCTGTCTGTTTTATTCTTCCGCATTTCGGGTGTTCTATTTCTTGAAGCATGTCCCGTGCAAGCACATGCGGGTCGGAGAATATATCCTTCATGTCATAAATCGGTCCGCAGGGTACACCCGCCTTCTCCAGCTTCTCTGTCCAGGAAGAGGCATCTTCTTTCTCTAGAATTGTCCGGAGTATCTCGACAAGCTCACTCCTGTTTTTGAGACGGGACGGGTTGGTAAAGAATCGCGGGTCAGACATCAAATCGGGTCTGCCTATCGCGTTGCAGAAATCTGTATACAGCTTGTCGTTCCCACAGGCGATGTTTATGTACTTATCGCGAGCCCTGAATGCCTGGTAGGGGACGATGAGAGGGTGTCCCGAGCCCACCTTTTCAGGGATTTCCCCCGAGGCAAAGTATCTGCCGGCCTGGTAGGTAAGCCAGGCAATCTGGCAGTCGAGCATGGAGACATCCACCATCTGTCCCGCACCCGTTTTTGAGCGTGCCATGAGGGCAAGGAGAATGCCGTATGCTGCAAACATGCCAGCTGCAATGTCTGTCACCGCAATACCCACCTTCACGGGCGGCTTTCCCACCTCACCCGTGATACTCATCAAGCCACCCATGCCCTGCAGTATCTGATCGTACCCAGGCTTATCTTTGTAGGGTCCATTCTGCCCGAAGCCTGAAATGGCACAGTAGATGAGGCGCGGGTTCTCCTTTATCAAAATCCCATACCCGAGCCCGAGCCTGTCGAGTGTCCCTGGTCTGAAGTTCTCGAGGAGGACATCTGCATCCTTTATGAGCCTCAAGAGAATCTTTTTCCCTTCGTCTGTCTTGAGGTTGAGGGTAAGGCTCTTCTTATTCCTGTTTATTGAGAGGAAGTATGCGGATTCCCCCTCCACAAAGGGCGGTCCCCACGCCCTCGTGTCATCGCCGCGTCCGGGCATCTCTATCTTTATTACCTCAGCCCCATAGTCTGCGAGCATGAGGGAGCAGTATGGTCCGGCAAGCGCAATTGAGAGGTCGATGACCAATACATTCTCCAAGGGTTGCATGCAATCACCGGGGCACTTTCAAAGGCAGGCTTATAATCCTTTTCATGAAATTGGAAAAAAAACGATTTCAGGGTAGATTTTCGAGGCAGCCTTGCTATTTTGTCAATTATATAGGGAAAAACCGAAAAATATATAAGTTGGAGGGTGAAGCATTTCCGGAGGCTTACACATGGATCTTGTGGTAAAGAATGGACGAGTAATCACTGCCACCGATGATTACGTGGCAGACATTGGAATACAGGGTGGAAAAATAGCCGCCATAGGCAAAGACCTTTCTGGGAAGAATGTCATGGATGCATCGGGCATGCTTGTCTTTCCTGGCGGAGTCGATGTTCACACACACCTTGACATGCCTTTCATGGGCATGGTCTCGGCAGATGATTTCAGGACAGGCACCATCGCCGCAGCTTCGGGAGGCACGACATGCCTCGTAGACTTCGCCATCCAGGGAAAAGGTCAGTCACTCGCCGAGGCACTCGCAACCTGGAAGAAGAAGGCGGAGGGAAAAGCCGTCATAGACTACGGGTTCCACATCGCCATCACAGACCTTCCTGACACCGTGCTCGCAGAGATACCAAAGGTGGTCGAAGAGGGCGTGACATCCTTCAAGCTTTTCATGGCATACAAGGGTTCACTCATGGTGGACGACGGCACCTTCTTCAAGACGCTTGTCAAAGCCAAGGAGTGCGGGGCGCTCGTCTCCTTCCATGCTGAGAACGGTGAGGTGCTCGACGTTCTCATAAAGAAATTCCTTGCAGAGGGAAAGGGAGACCCCATACACCATGCCCTGAGCAGACCCCCCAAAGCCGAGGGGGAGGCGACAGGGCGTGGATTTGCGCTTGCCGAGATGGCTAATGCACCCATATATGTGGTGCACCTGTCGTGCAGCGAAGCCCTCGACAAGGTGAAGATGTTCCGTGACAGGGGGTTACCCGTGTACGCAGAGACGTGCCCGCAGTACCTGATGCTAGACATTGAAAGGTACAACGAACCAAACTTCGGGGGAGCAAAGTATGTCATGTCACCACCCCTGCGCGAGAAGTGGAACCAGGACGTGCTGTGGGACGGGCTGCGCAACGGATACCTGCAGACGGTTGCCACAGACCACTGCCCCTTCAACTTCAAGGGTCAGAAGGACAAAGGCAAAGGAGACTTCTCCAAGATTCCCAATGGCGCACCCTCCCTTGAGACGCGCATGTCATTGCTCTTCACCGAGGGAGTGGTCAAGGGACGCATCTCCATCAACAGATTCGTCGAGGTTTTCTCAACCAACCCGGCCAAGCTCTTCGGACTCTTCCCGGAGAAGGGAACAATCGCCGTCGGGTCTGATGCGGATCTTGTCATTTTCGACCCTAAAAAAGAGGTCACCATAACGCAAAGCCTGCTTCACCAGAACGTCGATTACACCGCCTTTGAAGGATTCAGGGTGAAAGGCTACCCAGTCAAGACCATCGTCGGTGGGCAGCTCGTCATAGACAACGGCAAATTTGTCGGAAAAGAAGGGGCGGGTCGCTATATAAAACGCAAGAAATTCGTCGGTCTTTAGTATTTTCCCATTTTAATTTTCTCCTTTTCTTTTTTTCAGTTTTGCCCTTATTGCAATGAAGAAGCTTCATGTGCAAAAACTTTATATACTTGTAGAGATATTCCATGTGAGGTGATGAAGATGGCAGAAGTCAAAAGAGCCAAAGGTTTTTTGGGACTCACATTCTCCCGGACCACATGGCTCATCATAGGCGCATGGGTCGTTGCCCTTCTCATATTCCTGCTCATACTCGTCGCATGAGACGAGTATGGGCTGTTTTCTTTCCCACATATTCAGTTATTGCAGTCTGCCCAATGCCCCTCAGTGATTACCGTTTGTTTCAGGACCACTCAGAGCAGCGTGGAGATACCCCTGATTCTCTTCATCGTTTCCATCTCGTCGAGGAGATCCTCTAGGAGCTTTCTCCCTCTCCTATTAGATAATTTCAGTACTCCACAATATTTATATACTGCGCTTGTTAGGAAAATCAATGAAAGGCATTGAAACCCGAAAGGTCATAGTCCTCGTAATATGGGCCATACTCATACTCGTCTTCATCGTGGCAATCGTCTGGGGACTCATTCTTTCCTAGGCTTTCTGAATAAACCTAATGGGAGTATGAAGGGAATCTGCTCCATGTAGACTGCATACTTGCCCCCGAAAAGTTCTACCATTCTCTTCTCTTCCTGTTTCGATTCGTATATGACGAATATGCTGAGGAGTATGTTGAAGAAAATGGTGAGCATGTAGGGTTTACTCAAAATCAATCCCCAGCTTGCGAGCAACCATCCCGCATACATGGGATGCCTGCAGATGCTGTACGCCCTATCGAAGAAGAAGACCTTTGGTTCTTCTATGAGCCCGAAGAACTGGGGTATGCGCCCTGACTTCGCCACCTGCCCGAACGCCATGCCGGCGAGCCAGAAGGCAAACAGCGCAGGCAATATTGCCACGATACCCGAATATGGCTCGAAGAATTTTTGTGTTGCAGGCGCATTTTCGAAGAGAAGAAAAATGGAGAGTATGAGCAGCGAGAGGGAAAACAGGGAACGGATGAATGAATAGACGAGTGAGTTGATATGCAATAATGAGATGACCTTCGATTTTGTGTCGGGTCTGGCGCTTATGCTATGGAATGCAGCAAAGCATACCATGACAAAGAATATCTCCAAATATGGATTCATATAAAAATCACCAAAAAAAGAAAAAAAGAAAAAAGAAGACTAGTCTGGTGGAACTGCCGGGAAGTGCTTGCCGTACCAGTAGGTATAGAGCACCCAGTACGCCACGAAGGCAAGTATGGCACCCACGAACCATGTCCACATATTGAGGGTCGCGCTAAGCTTTGCCAGAAGGAGTGAGCCTACACATCCCGTGAAGAGAGCGAGCACACCCGCGAAGTTGACGCCCTTGATTTTGCTGATGTAAAAGTATGTCCCTGCAAGAATACCTGCGAACAGAACGAACGACGTTATGTCGGAGGGCCAGCCCTTGCCGAGTATCGCCCCTATGGACCACAGGTAGGCGACTAGCGCGGCCAGGACGAGCGCGTAGATTATGGCAATCCAGTTGGTCTTGCCAGCAGCGAAGTTGTAGTATCCCTCTCGTATGTAGATGTCGTGGAGCTTGAGTTTCTGCTTGCGTATGACCCAATAGTCCGCTATGATTGTCCCTGCGATGCCTCCCGTGAATGCACCGTACCCGAGAAGCCATGTCCATATGTAGGCGTGTGGGTCAGCCAGGAATTTCCAGGGCTGCATCAAAACACCCACGAGTGCGATGAGGATGGTGGTCCTCTCCCAGTTGAGCCATTTGGGTAGCACGTTCATGAAGTCGTTTATGGGTGCGACCATGTTGGCGGTGATGTTCGTGGTCAGCGTGGCGAGGATGATGAAGACCAGCCCCACCATTATGAACCAGAAGTTCTTCGTGAGCAGGGTGACCTGCACGGGGTCCCATATAGCCTTGCCGAATATGATGACCGTTGCCGACGTGACGGCTACCCCTATGAACGAGTAGGCGGTCATCGTGGGCGGGAGTCCCAAAGTCTGTCCTAGGTATTGCACCTTCTGGCTCTTCGCAAATCGCGTCAGGTCGGGGATGTTGAGGGCGAGCGTCGACCAGTATGCCACCATCGCAGTCAAGAACGCCGGCCATGCAGACCATGGAGCCGTGCGCGGCTGCGCGAGGATGGGTCCCCAGCCTCCCGCTTTCTGCACAGCCCATACGAGCAGTCCTATACCAATCAGGATAAGAATTGGCGAGGCAAGGTCGTTTAACCACTTGATGCCCGGAGATGCCTTCCAAGGTGGTGAAATATAGCAGATGACGACGGTCATGAGCCAGGACAGGACGAAGGATATGACCACGTGTGTGTTCAGTCCGAAGAATGGCACTGTGCCCTTCATTGCACCATACGCTGGAAACAGCGCGACGAGTATACCATCGATAGCAAAAGCCATGATCATGGTCTGGATTCCGAACCATCCGCAGGCGATGATGCCTCTTATGAGTGCCGGAATATTGGCTCCCCATAACCCAAAGGCCGAGCGCAGGAATACCGGGAAGGGTATCCCGTACTTTGCACCCGCAAAAGAGTCCAGAACCATTGGCACAAGTACAATAGCGTTGCCCAGGAATATGGTGAATATGCTTGTAGCCCAGTCGAACCCTGCAGCAATCATCGAGGCGGCAAGCATCCATGTCGGAACACAGACGCTCATGCCAACCCACATGGCAAAGTATTCATAGTAACCCCATGTTCTCTTCTCTAGCTTCACTGGTGCGAGGTCTTTGTTGTAGAACTGGCTTCGTGGTAATTCTTCTGTCAGCTCGTATCTGCCGTCAACCTCTCTTACTATGCCCATTTTCTAACCTCCATTTTTGTTCTATGTCGAAGAGACTATAGACGATTTACTGACTCTTAGTCCCTTTATATAGTTATCGTCTAATGTTTGGTAAAATATACTTTTTTCTGTTGATTCTCCAATTCAATTGCTTATAAATCGGATAATCAACAGTTTTTCAGAAAGGTTTATAAATCGTCCTCAGGAGTTTTAGCATGCACATCGGTGTCAAACCCAATGCATGTGATGGATGCGAAATCTGCGAGCTCATCTGCAGCAAGCAGGATGGTCGCTTCAATACAAAAAGGGCAAAGATAAGAGTCATAAATGAATTCTACAAGATACCCGAAGTCAATGTGTGCAGGCAATGTGAAGACCCAGCCTGTGTCGCATCATGCCCAGTAGATGCTTTCGAGGAAATTTCACCGGGTGTCTATGCCATTGATCAAGAGACATGCACCCAGTGTTTAGCGTGTGTGGATGCCTGTCCCTATGGGTCCATTTTCATATGGAGGGAAAAAGTGCTCAAATGCGATTTGTGTGGAGGATCTCCCCGCTGTACGGTGTACTGCCCCAAGCATGTGCTGGAGTTGGTGGAATGAAAGGATACAGTTTTAAGATGGCTTTTGTCAATCTCACCACAAGGAAAATCACTTTCGAGAACTTCGATGAATCATTTGCGAAGATGTACCTGGGGGGAAATGGATTTCTTGCGAAGGTGCTCTTCGAGAGGATTCCTAAAGGACTCGATCCATTCTCTCCGGAAAATATAGTGGGTCTCGCCATCGGTCCTGCCAATGGGACGATCCTTCAGACTGCGGGAAGAACTGCGGTGGCAGCCAAGTCCCCGATGACCAACCTCTTCTGCGACTCCTACTTCGGCGGCAACTTCGGGGCTGAGATGAAGTATTCGGGACTCGATGCCCTCTTCGTCATAGGCAAATGCGACATGCCTGTCTTTCTCAAGGTCACCAATTCCGACATAGAGATATGCGACGCTTCCCATCTTTGGGGTCATGACATCCTAGAAACCGAAGGGATGATTGCGAAAGACACCGGGAAAGAATACAAAACGGTGGGTATAGGGCAGGGGGGAGAGAATCTCGTGCGCTACGCCTGCCTCATAGGTGGTACACGCGCCGCAGGCAGAGGTGGAATGGGTGCCGTGTTCGGTTCGAAAAACCTCAAAGCCGTGACCATCGTGGGAGACAACGATGTCGAGGTCGCGGATCCCGACGGACTGCTCGAGTTCTGGAACAGGACGAACCAGTGGGGGGAAAAGGCGAGGGGGCTTGTGACACTGGGCACACCCGTTCTTGTGAACTCAATCAATCAGATAGGCGGTCTGGGTACACGCAACTGGCAGGATGAGTATTTCCCCGAGGCGGAAGCCATCTCCGGTGAGCTCTATAATGAAAAATTCCTCTCCCATATCACCGCCTGCTTCGGCTGCCCCATCGCCTGCAGCAGGGTCTTTTCCGGATCTCACGTTTCGGAGGGTCCCGAGTATGAGACCCTCTACTCTCTCGGAAGCTGTTGCGGCATCTCCAACCCCGATACCATCATTACCGCAGACCTGCTCTGTGACGAGTACTCCCTTGACACCATCTCCTGCGGGGTATCCATTGCATTCGCCATGGAGGCTTACGAGAAGGGCATCCTCACAAAGAAAGATACAGACGGAATGGACTTTCGGTTCGGGAACGAGGAAGCGCTCATAGAGGCGATACGAAAAATTGCGAAGAGAGAAGGGTTCGGCAATTTCCTTGCCGAAGGCTCACGAAGGATGGCGCAGAAACTGGGTGTGAACTTCAACATGGATGTACGCGGGCTTGAACTCGCGGGGCATTCGCCGCGTGCCCTCAAGTCCATGGCGCTCTCATATGCGGTATCCCCTCGGGGAGGCAGCCATCATGATGGTCGTCCTACTTCAGAATATGGCATGGCTGACAAACGCACAATGGAAGGTAAGGTAGCACTCTCGCTGCACTCGCATGACTGGGCCACTATCGGGGATTCACTCGTCATATGCCACCTTATCGAGCGCGGGTTTGGATTTACCCTGAATGAAAATCATGTGGAGCTCATGCGTCATCTGACCGGGTGGGACATAACCCTGGAGGAACTCACACGGATTGCGGAGAGAATAATCACGCTCGAGCGAGCATTCAACGTCCGCGAGGGCGTTCGAAGGAAGGACGATACCCTCCCCTACAGGATGATGCATGAAGAGATTCCTTCCGGAGGTTCAAAGGGTTGCATCGCCAGGCCAGAGGAACTTGAAAAGATGAAGGATGATTTCTATGAGAAGAGAGGGTGGGATGGCGATGGTGTGCCCACTCCCCAAACCTTGAAGAGATTGGGACTCGACTGGGTTAGGTATTAAAGCTTAATACGGATATCTTCCTTGACCGTTCCAATACAGATAAGAGAGTAAAGTCCATGGATTCCCTTAATCTGGCCCAGTTTTTCCACCTCGAAATCCCGCAGCTCTTTGTTGTCCTCCACCTTCACCTTGATGAGGATGTCCCATTCCCCTGATATTTCGTGGACTTCCAGTACTTCCCCGAGTCTCGATATTGCATCAGCTATATTGCGAATCTCACCTATCTTCTCTATAGAAACTCGGATGAAAGCCGTTGTCAATTTTCCGCATTTCTCGAAGTCAATGAGGGGGATGATGTCCCGGATGACCTCGAGAGACCTCAGACGTTTTACACGGTCATAGACGGTTGATTCCGGTGCTCCCACAACCTTGGATAAATCTTTGTAAGCCATGGTCGCGTCTTTCTGTAGGGAATTGAGAATCGCCCTGTCCAAATCGTCTAGTTTTACCATCCTTTCCACGCTCATACCTCCGTGCACACCAAAAAAAAGAAAAAAAGGATTAAGCCGCCCAGGCGGGAATCTTCCTCTCCTTTTTCCTCTCTTCCTCTATCATCGTTATTGCACCATAGGGGCACACGATGGTGCAGAGCCCGCAGCCGATGCATTTCTCTTTGTCCACGACCGCCTTTCCTTCAAGCTTTATGGCGACCGAAGCCGCGTCCCTGCACGACACCACGCATCTATTGCATGCGGTGCACTTGTCCTCGTCTACCACGGGCACGACATTTTCATCTACCTTGAGGTCGCCGTACTTTCCGAGGGACTTGAGTGCGCAACCTCTCATGTCCTCGAAGGAGGAGTATCCGTATTCTTTCATGAAAATCTCTATATTCTTCTTCCACTCCGCGACGATGTCGTAGCCGTACCACATAATGGCGGTGCACACCTGAACGGTCGTTGCCCCCACCATGATGTACTCTATGACATTCTCCCAGCTATCGATGCCCCCTATTCCAGATACGGGAAGGTTCGTATTCTGTGCGATGTCTGCGACAAACCTGAGCCCGAGAGGTCTGACCATGGGACCGCAGTTACCGCCCATAGTGGAGTGACCCTTCACATTGGGCTGGACTTTTCCCGTGTAGATGTCGACGCCGCTCAAAGCGAGGACGGTGTTTATGGCGGTGAGCCCATCAGCCCCTGCCTTCTCCGCCGCCTTCGCCTGAGGCACGATGTCCGAGACGTTGGGCGTGAGCTTCGCGAGTACCGGTATCTGCACGGCTTCCTTAACCCATTTCACGGCATTTTCCACCATCTCTGGATTCTGTCCGAGTGCCATTCCCCTTCCCTTCTCGGTCGTCCCGTGAGGGCAGGACATATTCATCTCTATGGCATCGGCGCCGTGCTTCTCAGCCCACCTCGCAATCTCCTGCCAGTCGGTTGCATTGTAAGCTGCCATGACGGAGACAATGAGGGGTGGTCCTGCACTCTTGGCGATTTCCAGCTCGCGAACCCACCAGTCAAGCTTGTGTGTGGTGATGAGCTCAATGTTTTGCATCCCGTACAACCTGCCGCGGGCACGGTTGGGCGAGAGCCTCGGGCGGACATCGGGAAAGATGTCTTTGTCAAGCCCTATTGTTTTGGACACACAGCCGCCCAATCCAGCCTTAATTGCCCTGAACATATGATCCCCATCCATTGAGGGCGGGGCAGAGGCGACGAGGAGCGGGTTCTTGTATTTCAATCCTAGAAAATTCACATCAAGCATTTAATTACCTCCTGAGAAGCAGGGCGACAGGAACGAAGAAGTGCTTGGTTCCCGCCCCTTTCTTTATGTCACCCTTTTCATTGGTGAGGAGAGCTCTCTCTCCCTTTATTGTGGTGACGGCATCCACGAACTCTCTCTCGACGGCATGACAGAGCAGAGCGGTGGCAACGCCTCCATCCTGCGCGGCATAATCGATTGAGGTGGCTCGTGCAGAGTATATCTCTTTGGTTTCCCCTGCCAGGTAGGAAACGAGGGAATGCGTTCTCGGACACACAGCATAACACGCACCGCAATTCTCTGGGCACTTTTCCTTTCTGTACGGTCGTCCGTCTTCGAAAAACAGATTGTCCTCGGGGCATACCACAGAGCAGGCACCGCAATAGACGCATGCACCGGCAAAGATGACATCTTTTTCCAGGTCATCGAAATCATTGCGACCGGCTGCATCGAGGAACTCATCAAGGTTCTCCTTCGTGAGGGTCTCCTGGAAGAGGGCTACCTTTCCCTCTTTCTTCCTCTCCTCATGCTCTTTTCTGGCTGCCTTTGCCTTGTTCTTTTCCTGCTTTTCCAGCTCTCCCGTATCGATTTCTCTTCCTACCTCTATTACGCCAGAGGCGATGGCGGACTGGACAACCCTGCGCCCAAATTCTGTCCTGACGATGAGCGTATTGTACCCGTCGGGAGACCCCATGTTGCCTACGGAGATGTCTGCAAATTCAGAGGACAAGTCGGGGCACACGGCACAGCAGTTCCGTGCGACCTTTTTTGTTTCTGAGATGGGGACATCCTGCTTTCCCTTATCCGTATACACGGTGAATTTACCGCGCGAGCAATCGATCTTGCGTATTTCATCCCAGTCAGTATCAAATCTTTCACTGAGGAATCGAGCGAGTGCTTCACGAGAAAAATTTTCCCTGCAGAAGAGTCCGATGGTGAGTATGCGTGAGGGCCATAGGGGATAGTCGAAATCCCTCCCGCCCTGCTTCTTCTTCAGAAAACCTGAAAGGAATCCTATTTTTCGTACTGCATTGACATGGCATGGCACCCCTACAAAGGCGACGCGTGCCAGCCGAGCCTTGTTCTCAAGACTTCTCAACGTTTTGCATCCCTCCTTTTCAGGACAAAGGCAAGGGGATATAAATATGTTTCGGTTATCTCCCGCTAAATTGACAAAATAGTTAAGAATTCACCAATATTCCAATTTTTTTTCGGAAAATTCTTGACATAAAACGAAAAGCTTTTATGGGGGGCTCGTATGTGTGCTCAAGGGTGATTCAATGCCAAGGGTTGTAAAAGGCGGACTCATACAGGCAACCTATCCAGGGTCTGTTGAGGAAATGCTCAAGAAACACGAGAGGTTCATTGACCTCGCAGGGAAGAAAGGCGTGCAGGTCCTGTGCCTGCAGGAGATATTCAACGGACCTTACTTTCCTGCAGAGCAGGACATAAAATGGTATAAGCTTGCAGAACCCGTTCCGGGACCGACAACCAACAGGATGGCAAAGGCTGCTAAAAAGCACAGGATGGCAATCGCCGTGCCCGTGTATGAAGAAGCCATGGATGGCATCTACTATAACACAACAGCTGTATATGATGCAGACGGGAGCTATCTTGGTAAGTACCGCAAAAACCACATTCCGCATGTGACCGGCTTCTGGGAAAAACTCTACTTCAAGCCTGGCAACCTGGGCTACCCTGTCTTCCAGACCGCCTATGGAAAGATTGCCATTTATACCTGTTATGACAGACACTTCCCCGAAGGCGCTCGCCTACTGGGTCTTCATGGGGCAGAGATAGTCTTCAACCCCTCCGCGACTGTTGCGGGTCTTTCGGAATACCTGTGGCGACTGGAGCAGCCAGCCCATGCCGTGGCGAACCAGTACTTCCTCGGTGCTATAAACAGGGTGGGATGGGAGGAATGGAAATCGGGAGAGTTCTACGGCTCCTCCTACTTCTGCACCCCACGCGGGGAATTCATAGGGGAGTCGTTTGACCTTGCGGGGAAAAAGATAGGGGACGCACCCGCCCCACGCGACAAGGACGCCCTCGTCATGGCAGACATCGATCTGGACAAGATTAGGGAAGTGAGAAATGTCTGGCAGTTCTTTAGGGATAGAAGACCTGAGACTTACGATGATATGGTCAAGCAGCTTCCCTGATTCTATTCTCCTCTTTCTATTCTATTCCTTTTTCCAATTTATTACTTTCTTTTAATATTCATGTTGTTATAAATGGATTGTTGATAATCATTTAGAGATTCGATTGCTTACCAGAAATTTTTCAAATAATAAAAGAGATACTATAATTTTCTATCCTGTATCTTGGAGTGGAAGAGTAATGGGCGCCGAAAGATTCTTCAGCAATTCATGGCGAATGAAGAAAGGATAAGGATGCTAAATATAGCGGAATGTTTTCATATAATTGCAAGGGTTAAAACTATTTGATAATATTGAATGAGAGCATTTCATTTTTAGTATTCTAAATATGTAGGAAAAAGGATAGGCGTCAGTAAAAATGATTTTACAAAATCTCAGTCGAAGTGAGTGTAATAGAAAAGAAAAAAAAGGATTGGGAAGAAAATAAGAATCAATTCATTCCACACACACTGCATCTGCAATCGAGAGTGCCTTGTCCAGGACATTCACACCTTCATCGATTTCTTCCTTAGTGATGACCAGGGGGGGTGCTATGATGAGTGTCGTTATCATCTGAATGACGTAGACACCGTTCTTCATGGCTTCAGAGACAACCTTTGCGGGTATCGTGGGTTCGCGTGAGAGCTTGGTCTCTCTTCCCGCTGCGGGTTCTTTAGTCTTTTTATTCTTCACGAGTTCGATACCTGCAAAGAGGCCAACGCCGCGCACATCACCAACGGATTTATGATCCTTGAGTTCGGCGAGTCTCTTCATCAGGTATTTCCCCTTCTCGGCTGCGCCCTCGATGAGGTTTTCCTTATTGTAAATATCGAAACTGGCGAGACCGACTGCACAGGCAAGGGTATGCCCGGCATAGGTGTGTCCATGGGTGAACATGTGGTCGTTGAAGAAATCTGAAATGGCGTTGGAGAAAGTAGTCGCGCCGAGAGGCACGTAGCCCGAGGTCAGACCTTTCGCCATCGTGTAAATGTCGGGTTCGACATCGAAGAGCTGCATGGCGAACCATTTCCCGCATCGTCCGAATCCCGCCATCACTTCGTCTGCGACGAATGCGACGTTTTTTTCGTCACATATTTCGCGCAGCACCTTCATATACTCCTTAGGTGGCACAAGGATTCCGTTGGAACCGACCACAGGCTCAACGACGAGGGCAGCCACAGAACCCTCCATGTCGATGAGGTCACCCACATATCGTGCGCAGAGCACGTCGCATCCGGGGTACTCCTTTTTGAAGGGACATCGGTAGCAGTAGCAGTCCGGAATATGGACGATGCCCGGATACCCGGGTTCGGCGGGGAGCCTGCGTGGATCTCCTGTGAGCATCATGGAGACGGCGGTGGAACCGTGATATGACCTGTAACGCGAGAGTATTTTGAATTTCCCCGTATACCATTTCGCTGCCTTGACCGCAGCTTCATTGGCTTCTGTGCCTGACGTGGAGAAGAATGTTTTTCTGAAATTATTTCCTGCAACCGAGGCAACCTTTTCCGCAAGGCGCGCCCTCGCCTCTGCCCCGAAGCCTGGTGAGGAGTAGGATATTTTTTTTGCCTGGTTGTACATCGCCTCGACGACTGCAGGATTACTGTGTCCAATATTGGTGCACATGAGTTGTGCCGAAAAGTCCAGGTATTTTTTTCCATTCACGTCAGAGAAATGACTCCCTTTCGCAGATTCGATCATGAGGGGCTCGTACCCAGTCTGAAAGGACCAGGACTTCATCACATATTTCTTCTCTATCTCTTTTATGTCCTCCATTCTATCACCGCTAGACGTTTTTCTTACCCTTTAAATATCTTTCGTTTCATAATTGCAATCATGGCAAAAAAAGCGATTCTTCTTTGAATGTTAGCAGATTTATCGGAAATTCTTTGCTTTAATGAGCCAGTAAGTGAATCCGGCTTTTCAAAGCAGAGGCAAGAGAGTCACATAGATGGCACAGATAATGGCTGTTGTGATGACACCCGCCACGTTGGGTCCCATGGCGAATGGCAGAATGATAGTCTCGGGGTTTGCCTCCTGGGCGACTTTCTGTGCAACCTTGGCTGTGGTGGGAACGCAGGACACCGCCGCGATGCCTATGAGGGGATTTATTTTCTTATGGCTCAGGTAGTAGGCGGCGACCCCTGCAGCCAGTCCCCCCAACCCCGAGAGGAGGAGGGCGACCATGCCCAGTATGAGGATGAGGAATATTCGCATGTCGAGAATGACGTTGACGGAGAGGAGTGCACCGAGGACGAACCCCAGAAACAGTGTGGACCCTGTCAGGAGAACCTCATCGAAGAATTTTTGGTAACGCGCTATCTTTGCCTCCTTCACGATGACACCCAGAAAGAAGGATACGAAGAGCGGGGCTGCAACGGGGAAGAGAAGACTCAAAAGGATACAGGCGACCACAGAGAATGCAAACTTATCGCGGGAGGAGACGCTTGGTATTTCGCGCGGGTCCATGAAAGTTGCCCGCATGTGGCGCGGGATGAGGGCTTTCATGAGATAGGGATATACCGCATATGTGATTGACAGGTAGACATAGGCGACGATGGTGATGGGCACGAATAGGTTGCGGGCGAGCATGAGGGTGGTGAAGAGAACCATGGGACCGTCTGCGCCGCCCACGATGGCAATCGAGGCAGACTCCTGCAGGCTGAATCCCAGAAAGTAGGCGATGGGCAGCGTGGCAATCGTTCCCAGCTCGGCGGCAATCGCGAGAAGCATGGAGAGCCCCGGTCTGACGATGAAAAAATCCAAATCTGTCAAAACGCCGATACCTGCAAATACGAGGCATGCGATGAGTCCATTGGTGAAGGCGAGTGTATAGATGGGTTGAAGAAAATATATCTGGAGGGCTCCTACGACTTCTGTGACAGAACCCGCAAATGGGTCCAGGAAAAGGGTGCCGTACTTCTGCGCCGCCATAAGCATTATGGCAGCATTGACCACCGCCATGGAGAGTCCCATGGGAACCATTATGAGCGGCTCCAGGACATTCCTGTATCCGAGGTAGAGGAGGAGGATGCCCAGGAGTATGAGTGTGAGCCTGAGAATTGCCATCAGGGGTTCCATTGTGAAAAAGGTGAACAACCCCTGAAATATGTTCACGATGGGTGGCAGCATGGCATCACCAGAACCCTACCTCTCCCTCTGTCGTTCTCTCCTTGACGCTCAATGAGGGTTTTTTCTCAGATGTATATGCAGCGAGTGATGCAGCAATCACAACCTCAATATCATGTTCATCGCTGGGCTGTTTCTTCTCGGAGGTGAGGGTCCGTATCACGACAACAATCACTACTACGAGGAGCGAGATGATGAGTGCGATGAGGTAGACGGTGGCAGCTATCTGCAGTATGTCCATTCACGCCACCTCTGCGAGGAGCGTGTTGGCTTCAACAACTGAATCAAGGGGGGCATGAATCTTTCGTATTGTACCCTTCTGTGGTGACCTAACATAGACTTCCATCTTCATCGATTCCATGACGAAAACGATCTCTCCCACATCTACCGGATCCCCCTCCTTCTTCTTTATCTGCAGTACCTTTCCTGCCATGGGGGCACGGATGCCGCCTTCAGTGCGGGGTGGGGCTGTCGCCGCAGAAATGGGGGAAGGCTGTGTGGGAGTCACCTGTGTATGGCGGATTGTTTGTCTGCTCGGCTCTTCTTTGATCTCTTCCACCTCGACATCGTAGACCTTTCCTTCGAATTTGATTCTGAATCTCTTCATTGTCTTACCTCACAGTGGCATATTCCCATGCTTCTTTTTTGGTCTGTCTTCCCTCTTGCGCACCATTGCCTCGAGGGCACATGAAAGCTCCCTTCGTGTATCTTTTGGGTCGATGACGGCATCCACGAGCCCCAACTTTGCTACGACGTAGGGGTTGGCGAATTTTTCCCTGAACTCCCGGATAAACTGCTTTCTCATTTCCGCAGGATTTGCAGACTCGGCGATCTCGCGTTTGAACACTATGTTTGCCGCGCCTTCGGGTCCCATGACTGCTATTTCAGCGACGGGCCACGCGAGTACAATGTCAAACCCCATATCCTTGCTGCACAGCGCTATATAGGCTCCGCCATATGCCTTCCTCATGACGAGCACGACTTTCGGGACGGTTGCTTCTGAGAAGGCGAAAAGCATCTTTGCGCCGTGCCGAATGATGCCTGCGTATTCCTGTCCCGTTCCGGGGAGGAATCCCGGCACGTCCACAAGGTTGATCAGAGGGATGTTAAAACAATCGCAGAAACGTATGAATCGTGCGGCTTTGTCTGAAGAGTTGATGTCCAGGCATCCCGCGAGTATGAGAGGTTGGTTGGCGACTATGCCCACGACGCGTCCCCTCAGGCGTGCGAACCCCACCACAATGTTTTGGGCGTAGTGGGCGTGCACCTCCAGAAAGCTGTCCCTGTCGAAGACTTTGCTGATTATCTCCTTCACATCAAAAGGTTTGTTGGGGTCTTCGGGGGTACAAGAGAGAATATCCTCATCCATTGTCATGATATCGTTTTTATTCTTCGGGGGCAGTTCCTCATTGTTCTGAGGGAGATAGGACAGAAGCCTTCGAACGAGGAGTAGACACTCTTCCTCGGTTGGCGACATGAAGTGGGCATTCCCAGAAAGTGTGTTATGAGTGACCGCACCGCCCAGCTGTTCTGAGGAAACCTCCTCTCCGGTGACTGTCTTTATCACCTCTGGTCCGGTGATGAACATCCTGCTCGTGTGGGAAACCATGAATACGAAGTCTGTTATTGCGGGCGAGTAGACGGCACCGCCGGCACAGGGTCCCATGATCACTGAAATCTGGGGGATGTAGCCGGAAGCAAGCGTGTTTCTCTTGAATATCCTCCCATACCCATTCAGAGAGAGGACGCCCTCCTGAATGCGTGCGCCCCCGCAGTCGTTGAGCTGTAGAAAGGGAACCCCGTTCTTTATGGCAAGTTCCAGCATGTCTGCAATCTTTCGTGCGTGAATCTCTCCCAGAGAACCCCCCATCACGGTGAAGTCCTCTGCGGCGACGTAGACGAGTCTCCCGTCAATAGTGCCATACCCACACACCACACCGTCTCCGAGATGCTCTTCCAAGCCGAAATCCCGTATGCGTCCCGTGCTGAAGACACCCAGTTCCACGAATGAATCGCGATCCAGAAGCAGGTCGAGCCTCTCATGTGCGGTGAGTTTTCCGGCTTCATGCTGTTTTTTTATTTTGTCCTCTCCGCCTCCGAGTGCCGCTCTCCTATTGTACTCTTCAAGCTCCGAGAGTTTCTTCATGCCCTGTAGAAAAACACTATTCTTTTAAAGATTGTGTTTTTTTAGTCGTATCCATTTCTACTCGACAGAATCAAAGAACGTTGGGACATTCAATCGGATGTCATTGTTTCTTTTCATTTTCATGAGTCTGTTTCACATGGAAAAGCGCGGTTTGTACTCCCCAAATTCTTCTCTCAAAACATCGCATATTTCTCCGATTGTGGCATACGCCTTCACCGCCTCGAGTATATGTGGCATCAGATTTCTGCCAGTGTGTGCAGCTTCGGATAATCGTCCCAGAGATGATATCACAAGAGATTTGTCCCTTCTCTCCTTCACGGCATTTAATCTTTTAATTTGCGAATCTTCAGAGAGAGTGGCTTTAGTGATTGGGGTTCCTTCCTTTATGCCTTTGAATTTATTGACACCGACGATGACACGGCTGCCCTCCTCTATGCTTTTCTGGTATCGGTATGCAGAGTCCGCAATCTCTGTCTGCAGAAAGCCTGTCTCTATGGCATGCAGCACACCCCCCATCTTCTCTATGCGCTCTATGTATCTTCCCGCTTCATCCTCTATTCTGTTGGTGAGGGATTCGACGTAATAGGAACCTGCGAGAGGGTCGATGGTGTTGACCACCCCCGACTCATAGGCGAGTATCTGCTGTGTCCTCAGGGCGGTCTGGACAGCCTTCTCGGATGGCAACGAAAGTGCCTCGTCCATGCTGTTCGTATGCAGGGACTGGGTTCCTCCCAGAACAGCAGCCAGTGCCTGAATGGTGACACGGACAATGTTGTTTTCCGGTTGTTGCGCGGTGAGGGTGCATCCATCTGTCTGCGTGTGGAACCGAAGGAGGCATGACCTCTCGTCTTGTGCACCGAATCTGTCTTTCATGATTCTTGCCCACATCCTGCGTGCGGCGCGGAATTTGGCAGCCTCCTCGAAGAGGTCGTTGTGGGAACCGAAGAAAAAGGAGAGGCGCGGTCCGAAATCATCGATGCGCAACCCCCTCTCGAGGGCAGAGGAAACGTAAGTAATGGCATTAGCCAAGGTGAAGGCGAGCTCCTGCACCGCGGTGGCTCCCGCCTCTCGAATATGGTAACCTGAAATGGAGATGGTGTTGAATTTGGGGAGGTGGGTCGCACAGAACTCGAAAATGTCGCAGGTGAGGCGCATGGAAGGGGCAGGAGGAAAGATGTAGGTGCCACGGGCGATATACTCTTTGAGTATATCGTTTTGTATGGTGCCCGATATGTCTTTCATGGGCACGCCCTGCTTTTCCGCGACGGCGATGTACATGGCGAGCAGGATGGCAGCCGGTGCATTTATGGTCATGCTCGTCGAAACCCTTTCTAAGGGTATCCCCTCAAATAGAATCTCCATATCGGCGAGTGAATCGACGGGAACGCCCACCCTTCCCACTTCGCCACGTGCGAGCGGGTGGTCTGAATCGTATCCAATTTGGGTGGGCAGGTCAAAGGCGACGGAGAGTCCAGTCTGCCCTTCGGCGAGAAGAAATTTGAATCTCCTGTTGGATTCCTCGGCAGAGGCAAACCCTGCGTACTGTCTCATTGTCCACAGCCTCCCGCGATACATCGTGGGGTAGATGCCACGCGTATAGGGGAAGAATGAAGGATACCCCAAGTCCCTCTCAAAATGCAAGTCCGGTATGGTTTCAGGGGTATAGAGGGCATCGACCTCAAATGACGATGTCTCAAATTTTGTGTTCAGGGCACTCTTCTTGTATGTCTCAAGCCATTTCTCTCTCATAAAAAAAACACCGGTATACTATTCCCCCCTCGATTTAAAAAGATATTTGGCATCGGATGCCGTCCGAAAGAATAACCTTTTCCCCCTTCCTCCTCTTTTCGCCATTCAGAAAGTCTTTTAAATTGTCCCGTGAACCATCGCCATGAAGTTAGATCACATAGGCATTGCATGCAGGAGTGTTTCGGAAAAGGAGAGATTGTACCAGCTTCTCGGATTCTCCGTTTCAGAGAGAATGGAACTGCCCGAAAATAAGGTGAGGGCATCTTTCCTCCCGATTGGCGCGACCCACCTCGAACTCCTGGAGGGGATGGGGGAAGATAACCCCATATTAAAGTTCATTGAATCGAGAGGTGAAGGCATACACCACATTTGCATAGAGGTGGAAGACATAGAGGGAATACTTCAGGAACTGAAAGATGCGGGCGTGCCTTTAATCGACGAGCATCCGAGAACAGGCGCTCACGGACGCATCGCCTTCGTGCATCCGAAAGGATTCGGTGGCGTCCTCATAGAACTCCTCGAACCTGAAAAATAGAATTCAACACCATCAATTATTCAATTGGAACAACCATGAGAGTCAGAGCCTCTCGCCTTGATTGTTATCATCATTTTTTTCACCAAAAGCCTTATAAATTATTCCCCGCCTCTCACTTCATGCTCTCAGAGAACCAGTGGCTCGCCTTGGGCATTTTTGTACTCTCTTATGGACTCATAATATCCAATAAGGTTCATCGCACCATTGCCGCACTGCTCGGAGCATTGCTCGTGGGGGTGCTTGTTCTCCCCATGGAGGAATTGCTGAAAGCCGAGAATTGGGAGACACTCGGATTCATATTCGGCATGATGATTGTCATTGCAGCCATGGAGGAATCCGGATTTTTCAGATGGTTAGGACTCCACTCTGCAAAGATAGTAAAACTTGATCCGCTCAAATTATTCATCCTCTTTCCATTCATTACCGCCCTGCTCTCGGCGTTCGTTTCATCCATCACCGTAATGATTTTCATGGCGACCCTCACCCTGGAGGTTTGCTCCATTTTGAAGATGAAGCCTCTCCCCCTTATCCTTTCAGAAATATGCGCCTCCAATATAGGCGGCGTGTCCACCATGGTGGGTGACCCCCCCAATGTCATCCTCGGAACTTATTTCCACCTCTCCTTCCTGGATTTCGTCATAAATACCGGCCCCATCGGGGTCATTGCATTCGTGGTTAATACTGCGATATTCATATTCTTCTTCAGAAAGCTGATATTCTCTGTGAGAGAAGATATTTCCAAGAATCCCGATATTCTCGATGAATTAAATCGCATGCATCCTCGTGAAGCCATAAAGGACAAGTGGCTCTTTTATTCGGGCATTTTCGCTTTCATATACATAGTCGTGCTCCTCGTCACAAACTACAAGACCGGATTGGGTGTCGCCTTCATCGCCCTCACGAGCGCCGCCATCGTCCTGTTCCTCGGTGGACCCAACAAGAGGATGCCTGTCATCCTAGAAAGGGTGGACTGGGTCACACTTCTCTTCTTTGCGTGCCTCTTCCTCATCGTGGGAGGCATGGAATACACCGGGCTGCTCAGGATAGCGGCAGAATACATAGGCAATGTCTCCGGGGGGAATTTTTTTGTAGCCCTCACCATCATCCTCTGGTTTTGCGCTATTGGCTCCGCCTTCATCGATAATGTTCCTTTTGCTGCCACACTTGCGCCCATAATCAAGTATCTCTCCGCCTCCTTCCACTTCCCCCTCACTCCTCTCATCTGGTCAACCGCCATCGGGACGGATATAGGGGGGAATGGAACCCCCATAGGCGCATCGGCAAATGTGGTAGCCATTGCCATTTTTGAAAAAGCCCGAGGGGAGACGGTCACATGGGCTGAATACTGCAAGTATTGCTTCAGTTCCATGACACTGGTCATCCTGCTGTGCAACATCCTGATTTACCTGCTCTATGTAATGTGATGGATAGGATACCTTTAAATATGAATCCCGAGATAATAATCTAAAGGTATCTCACATGAAAGTACTCATTTGTTTTGACGGATCCTCCTTTTCTGAGAAGGTGCTTGAATTCACCACGAAGCTCTGTGTGAATGGAAGGGGAGCAAAGATACCAAAAAAGAGCAAGCACGACATCACTCTTCTCTATGTGGGGAAGAAAGACATCAAGTCTGAGTACTATGTTGAGCGAATAGAGGAGGAGCTAAAACTTTTCCGAGAGATTGAGCATAAGAAATGGAAAGATCCTTCAGAGGAAATACTCGAGAGGGGGAAAAAAATTCTTGCTGATGTGGGGATAGCGGCAAAGACAAAGTACAGGGAGGGAGACCCTGCCAATGAGATAATCGCAGAATCGCGTGAAGGGTATGATATGCTCGTCATAGGCTCTCATGGGAGCGGGGGGATTAGCATTCTTGTGGGGCATACCTATTCGACGGTGGCCAAGACGTCAAAAATACCCGTGCTCATCGTGAAGCATGTTGAGGAATAGAATCGATACAAACCGATAGCTTTAAAAATTAACACTGTTATAAAAAAATCATGAAGGCGTATCTCGATAACGGAGCGACCACTCGCACCGCTTCCGAAGTATGGGAAGCAATGAGACCCTACTTTCTGGACGATTATGGAAATGCATCTTCCCTCCACCAATGGGGCAGGAACGCATCAGAAGCATTGGAAAAAGCACGCGCGACTATCGCTTTCAAACTAAACGCGTCTCCTGGAGAAATCATTTTTACCTCAGGAGGAACAGAATCGGATAACCTCGCAATAAAGGGCATTGCCCGTATGCATAAGAAAGGGCACATAATAACATCAAGAATTGAGCATCCTGCGGTGCTTAAAACATGCGATGTATTGGAAAAAGAGGGATACCGCATCACGCATCTGAATGTTAATAGAGAGGGGTTTGTTGATTTGTCCCAGCTTGAGATGGAGATGCGACCGGAGACAATCCTCGTTTCTGTGATGCATGGGAACAACGAGATAGGTGTGGTAGAGGACATTGCCACCGTAGGCGGCATCTGCACCGAACATCACATCCCCTTCCACACCGATGCAGTCCAGAGTTTCACAAAAGAACCTTTGGATGTAAGAAAAGCAAATATCGACCTGATATCCGTGTCTTCTCATAAGATACATGGACCCAAAGGAGTGGGAGCCCTTTTCGTGAGGGAAGGCGTTCAGTTGAAAAAACTTTCGGATGGGGGAGCCCATGAGTTCAATATGCGCGCAGGAACCGAGAACGTCGCAGGTGTGGTGGGCTTTGCCAAAGCCGCAGAAATCGCCAATGAGGGGCATGTGGGTTACATGAGAAGTCTCCGTGACAGGCTCATAAAAAATGTCTTGAAAGGAATACCTTCTTCACATCTCAACGGTCCGCGTCAGAAGAGACTGTGCAACAACGCCAACTTCAGTTTCCCAGGCATAGAGGGTGAAAGTCTTATTCTTTATCTCGATAATATGGGCATTGCAGCCTCCACGGGCTCAGCCTGTGCCTCCAAGAGCCTGCATCCCTCTCATGTTCTCGAAGCACTGGGCGTCGACCCCGAGATGGCTCACAGCTCACTGCGGCTCACACTCTCACGATACACCACACAGGAGGAGATAGATTACTGTGTGGATGCCCTGCAAGAGATAGTTGAAAAATTGAGAGAGATGTCTCCAAGGGTGTGACCATGTATTCAAAAAAACTCCTGGAGCACTTCAACAACCCGCGAAACGCGGGGGAGCTTGAAGAGTACGACGCCGTGGGTGAGGTGGGCAACCCTCTCTGCGGCGACATTATGAACATCTACATAAAGGTTCGTGACGGAAGAATCGCAGACATAAGTTTCAAGACGATGGGATGTGCTGCAGCCATTGCGACCTCCTCCATGATAACGGAAATGGCTCGCGGGAAGACACTTGAGGAGGCAGAAAAGATAACGCGAGGCGACGTGGCCGATGCGCTCGACGGTCTTCCCTCCATAAAGATGCACTGCTCCAACCTCGCTGCGGCAGGATTGCGCAAGGCAATAGAGAACTTTAGGAAGGGGAGGAAGAGGGTTTCGCGCGAGGAAACCATAGATGAATTTCTCACGATTCCCGGACTCACAGAAGAGATTGCCAATAAACTTTGGGATGCGGGATTGAATTCCATAGAGGAGTTGAGGCGTACGCTTCCCTCTGAGCTGAAGCTCTTAAAGCTCTCCGATGAACTCATTGGGAAAATAAAGAAAGAAGTGGGAGATGACAGTCAAAAGGAAAATGAGATTGACATGTGAGATGCATACGTCTGTTAATTCTCACCAAAACCCTTAAGACTTCGCTTTCCGATTGAGCCATATGAGAATCCCCGATGATGTGCGGGAAGACATTCCCCTCACCCAAAAGCTCGTTTACCTCGATTCAGCCGCAACCTCACTCACACCCCGCCCTGTGGTCGAAGCCATGGATGACTACTACTTCAACTATCGCGCAAACGTTCACCGCGGGTTGCATCGGCTCTCTCAAAAGGCGACGATTGCCTATGAGCAAGCCCATGAGAAGGTAGCTGCTTTCATTAATGCAAAATCCAATGAGGTATTTTTCACCAAGAATGCCACAGAAGCCTTAAACCATGTGGCAACCTGTGTACCTCAACAGGGAGATATTATCGTCACCACAGAGCTTGAGCACCATTCCAACTTCATACCCTGGCTGCGTCTGAGGAATAAATGTGAGGTGAGGGTGGTAAGGATCACAAGCGAGGGGATGCTTGACATGGGAGACTTCATTGAAAAGATTGTGGGAGCGCGAATCGTTGCGGTGACCCATACCTCCAATGCGCTGGGCACAATTACGCCTCTCGATGAAATAGGAAAAATTGCGCGAGAGGAGGGTGCGCTATTGTGCGTAGATGCTGCGCAGGCAGCGGGGCACACGGAAGTTGATGTCAAGAAATTAGGAGCCGACTTCCTCGCCTTCTCTGCGCATAAAGGCCCCATGGGGCCCACGGGCATCGGGGTTCTCTATGCGAAAGAAGAAATGTTTAAAATGCTTCCTCCCATGATTGTTGGAGGGGGCATGGTGGAGGATGTGACTCTTGAGAGATGGAAGGAGATATCCCCTCCCGAACGATACGAGGCTGGCACCCCTCACATAGCGGGTGCAATAGGGCTTGGCGCAGCCGTCGATTACATACAGACTCTCGGCGTCGAGAACATACACTCTCATGAGGAAAAACTCACCTCCCACACCCTTAAGCGGTTTGGAGAAATCGCGGGACTGACTGTATACGGTCCGCCTCACAATCGAGCGGCAGTCATATCATTCAATATGGAAGGTCTTGGCTCTCATGATGTGGCAATCATACTCGATGAGAAAGGCGTCTGCATACGTTCAGGCACCCACTGCGCAATCCCGCCCCTGCACGCGCTGGGTATTGAGGAGACGGCGCGCGCCTCCTATCACTGTTATAATACCATAGAGGAAATAGATAGAATGGCAGATGTTCTTACAGAAGTGAGAAAATCTTTAATGGGCACGGGGGTTATACGCTGATACCCAATTCCTCCGCAAGCTCTTCAATGAGTTCCTTATTCTCCACGTTTTCCCAACCGAACCTTCCAGCCATCTCCAGCTGGAAATGATACATTGAGCCGAAGCGCCGCATGAGCTTCAGTTTGATGAGGGATATCCTCTCCCCCTCTGCCTTCTGATTCACCATGGGACTCTTGTTTCTGGCAATGATTCTTGCACCTCCCACGGCTATGATGATTCCCACTATCAAAAAAAATGCGAGGGAAATGTTGACAAGGCGAAGCGTGCTTCTCGCAAACTCTCTTTTCCCCTCAATCTCCCCTTTGAGTTCCTCCAAATTCCCGACCCGGGCAGCCCTCACCTTCCCTTCATAGTCGTATGCCAAAGCGATTAGTGAGGACCACCAGGAATCGCTTTTCATAAGAGTGACAAGATGCAGTACCTCCGCCTTACCCGGCTCAGTCACCTGAAATCCGAACCGCGGGTCCCGGAGTATCTCAGACACTTCCTCCCCTTTCTTTGAGAGGTTCAAGACCAGGTAGTCAAGACTTATGGGACCGGGTGTGGATTGCTGTCTCTTTGCGATTATCTGGAGTATCTCGCGGACCGTGTCCTCCCCTGCCTTCTGCGCGATGAGTGTGATGAGATATGTGCCCTTATCATATTTTGAGGAGATAAGGGATTCAAGCTTATCATTGCCTGATTCCCCGTAATCGGTCCGTATGTCCACGAATTCTTTATACTGCCTCTCATACGTTTGCCAGTACCACTCCTGTGGTGCATATGAAGGTTCACCCAGAGTGCGTGTAAATCCTGCCACCACCTTCCACTCAAAATAATTGGCGAGACCTTCGTTTATGAAGGTGGGGACACCCTGTATATAGGAATGGATAATTTCGTGGGGAAGTGTGACTGAGGGATAGCTGTGGGGCGTCTCTATGTAGAATTCCATTACCCCACCTCCACGATTCACGGCGGCAGCCCACTCCAATTCACCTCTTTCCTTGAGTGTGATACGGAAGGATTTGTGCGTGAGGGGATATCCTGTCTCCTCTATGATTTTTGGAACCATTTCCTTTATGAAGAATCTCACATCATCCGCGAGCGCTTCTACATTTTCTGGGTAGGTGAGTGTGAAGGTGTATGTTTCTCCCCCAACAAGAATTTTTTCCTCACTCGTCTTTGTCTTCTTATAATCGATGCCACCCTTGCGAACGTAGCGCGTAGTGAGCTTCACTATGTCTCCCTCTCGTATCCTGTAAGTGATCACGGTGGGATTGCCATAACTAATGGCATCGGGCACAGGACTCGTGTCACGCTTTACTTCTATATTTTCGAGAGGGATGTGGTATTCCACCACCGCGACATCCGTCGTTCTCTTAAGGTAGTACCAGTATTCCCCCGACACGGTCGTTCCTGTTGCCATCGTTTCCCTGTCGTAGGAGATTTCCACTTCACTCCTCCCTCCACGCAGGGTAATCGTCAGGGGCACGTACCTCCTCTTGCCGAAAAGAATTGGCAATCCGAATCCATACCTCAAGGGGCCTTGTGTGTCTCGCACTGCGAGATTGAAGAGGGCATCTGCAACGAGGTAGGTTGTGAACTGCTCACCTGAGACTATGACCCTCATCCGGGTGCTCTCCCACCCCTCACCGATATGAGGTGTAATGATTGTTTCAGAGTAGGTTTCGTTTTGGGCAAGGCTATGGGGATAAAGGGAAATGATGATGAGGACGATGAGAGTAACCCGTATCGATTTCACAATACGAATCTATTCGAACCTATTTATAAAGGTGGTGGTTTTGGATTAGTACGTGACCAAGAAAGAAGATTCTACCCGATTCAAAGAGCATATCGCTTGATTACCATCATTAATATGATATAGAGTGAAATGAATATGACACTAGTTAACACGATAAGGCATGCCAGATCAATAAAAAAGTATTTCTGAACGCCGAGATAGAGAGCATAGTTACTGAGTGTGGAAAAATAATTATGGAGTGTTGTTGTATGTGCAATCAGATCAATATGGAACCATGCCTGAATAAGAACATTTTTGTCGACAAGTGCAGAAATATATTCCTTCTGATGCAGATGCTCTTTATAATTATTGTATGCCTCTTCGGCTATATATTTTTCTGTCCTGAGTGTCCAGTACTGGAGGAAGGTCTGCATTATTGAGGGATTTATGGGAATCTTTGTATTCTGTATCTTTTGATATATCTTGTTCATGTCTTCTTCTGTGTATTTCTCCTCATACACCGTGCAATTTGAAAGGTACTCTTCGAATTCAGATGATTTTTCGAATTCGTGCCACCAGTTGGCATTGACCTTCGTTTCCTTTTGCATTTTTTCATTTATGAAATCCTTTGTTTCTATAATACAGTTATTTGAAAATCCATATGAAACTGCACTCGCAGCCCAGTGAATTTGAATGGCATTGACTTTTCCATATATTTCAGGAAGCTTCTGAATGATAGCACTGTTCGAATTGGTTATGAGAAATTCTATGCCTTGGATTTTATATCTTGCAGCATCAATTACGTATCTTCTATTGGCATACTCCATTATTTCATCGAGATTCTTGAAATCAAAAGATTTTTTAATTAGTTCGTTTTGCGCATTTTTTCAATTCAGATGACTCTTCATCATACTTCCTTTTTACTCTTTTTCAAACTGGTCCTCTCTCAAAAGTGATATCCCAAGGTAAGATATGCTGAGGCTTACGATGAATATGCCTATGATCGCAACAGCCTTTTTTGCCCGCATGATCTCATTCCTTTCTTATCTTCATTCGGGATTTGCACTCCCTCACTTAAAGATATTCAACCATATTTAAACTTTTGTGTCTTTCTCTTTCCTGCATTTAACGCGAGTAGAATGCCTCCTATGAATCCCATCGCGGCGCATGTCTCGAAGGAGATGCCTTTTCCTGTCGCGTCCCAATGGTGGGAAGCCTTTTGGCGGATATCTTTTGGAAGCCCTCTCCTTCCGAGACCCATGATGAGTACGATATTCTTTTTCATGCAGAGAGTGAGGAGTGAGTGAGTGGAAATTGATTTCTTCTCCTCAGGGTGGCAGGTAGTGGCGACCAGTATACCCAAGGGGAACCTGTCGTGCAGTTCATAATATCTATTCTCTTTCCTCAGATGGCAAAAGTATGTGCCACATTCTCCAATGGTGGTACTCCCTTCCACGGTTTCATACATAGCCTGGGGAAAATCCAGGAGGGCGAGGGTCATCCCACATGCCAAACATACAGGCGCAGCCCTCGCCACACTCCTTATGTGTATGTCATGCAACCTCTTCTTGTCGTAAGTGTTGTAGAGGCAGAGGGTTATCATGCATCTCATTGGCGTTCCTCATAAAAGGTTACTCATACACAATTGTAACTCTCACCATCCTTTTTTTTCATTTTTGCGACTTTCTCCAATATTTTTGTCATTTACACAGAAAAGTATTTAAACCAATCGACAAATGGTTAATAGTAATTCGGTGTTGGTATGGCTCGCGTAAAAACAGGAGTGAAAGGCCTCGATGAGATCATTGGTGGTGGCTATCCTGAAGGTACAAACATCCTCGTCACCGGGGGAACAGGGACAGGGAAAACCATCTTTTGCGCGCAGTTTCTCTATATGGGAGCGAAGTTCTACAATGAGACTGGCATCATTGTAACACTTGAAGAGAGACCCGAAGACTTCAGAAAGGAAATGATAGGGTTTGGATGGGATTTCCAGAAACTAGAGGATGAGAATAAGATAATCATAATAGATGCCGCCACGTCCCGGTCAGGCATTCACGCAAAGGAAAGACACACGATGCCCAAAGGATTTGACATAGACGCCCTCATCACTGAAATCTATAAAGCCGCCAAAAAGATTGACGCCAAGCGTGTCGTCATTGACTCCATACCCTCACTTGAGCTTCGCGTACTCGAGCAGTCTCAGATTCGAAAAACTATTTACCGGCTTGCCTCCCTCCTGCTTGAAATCGGAGTCACCTCACTTATCACCACGGAGAGCAAGGATGACAAGAGACTCTCCCGTTACGGTGTCGAAGAGTTCGTGTCGAGGGGCGTTGTCATATTCTCTCTCGAGGAGAAAGGTCTCGATTTGAAACGTAACCTCCGTATACGAAAGATGAGGGAGACAAAGCACACCATGAGAAACATTCCCTTTGAGATACAGGACGAGGGGATAGTCATATTCTACCACGGTGAGCAGTATTGAACAATGCAAAACCGAAAGGGTTAAAAAGAATGCATTTGAGGGGAAGAGATGACTTCAGTTGAGGTATCCTGATGGGGAGGAAAGCATTTCGTAGAAGATCGCCTTTTAAAATGAATAAAAAAAGATTCAGCTCTCCTTCTCGGGCAGCGGGACCGCCCGAAGGTTACAGGATTCATACCAACAAGAGGGTGAGAAAATTAAACATGCGTCGCATTCAGGATTTCAAATGGGACCTCTCTCTCATACTCAAAGAAATATCTGATGAGAATGTGGCCTCCATCAAGGGAGGCATCTACGCCAAGGCATCCAAGATTGGTGTTCGTGAGGCGCGGGATTTTGTTGCTGAAAAAGAAAAGGAAGGCATCATACCCGAGGAGACCGCCATGAAGCTCACAAAGCTCCTCCAGAGGTACAGCGTCTTCAGGTAGTGTTCAGGCAGGTGATGATAGGTTGGTACTGGCATTTGTCCTCGGCATCGTTGAACCGGGAAAGGAAACAGATGTAGTTTTAAAGCTACGAAAAAGTGAAAAGATCTCTGACGCCCATGTGGTGTATGGAGCCTATGACATTCACATCACACTGGAGATAGAAGACCTCAATGAACTTTCCCACCTCAATCAGGAGATACGGAACATAGAGGGAGTGACTGCAACCAAGACCCTCATCGCCACTATTTTCTAGGTGATTGCATGGAAGAAAAATCGTTCACAGAGAAAATGGAGGAATTTGTGGAGACGTTCAAACTCTATGTTGTCCAGAATATATATGAAGCGATGGACGCTGCCCTCCTGCAGCCCCTCGAGAGGATGAGACGCAGGATGGTTGTCACCGCTGCCTCTGTGTTCCTCTTCCTCATTGCCTTCGTCTTTTTTGCCCTCGCACTCTCTTTTCTATCCGCGTCACTCTTCATGTATTTTTTTGTGAGTGCGACCAGGGAGGTCATCTGGGGGCTCTCTTTCCTTTTTGTGTTTCTCGTATTTTCGATCTCAGGATTCATACTATTGAGGAGGGTCACACTTGGAGCAGAAAGTCACAAGCAGTGATGTGGTAAAAAAGTTAGGAGAGGTCAGGGAGACCATGGTGAAGAATTCCCCTATAGACAACCACCCCTTCCTCTCCCTCGCAGTCGCATTTAGCGTTGGAGTTCTCCTCTCTCAGGCATCTTCCCGCACCCGTGAAAGCGAGGAATCAACCCTTCAACCTTTTTTTGATAGGCTCATGGCGCTTCTTGCCCCCCTCGTCATTGAGAAGGTAGCATCCGAGCTTGAATAATCATTTTTTCCTCAGAGGAAAATACAATGAAATGACGATGCTCCCCAAAAGAGAAACGAGGGCGAGGAAGAAGAAGCTGGAACGCAGGCCCACACTCCCACTCAGGCTTCCCAGGACGAGAGGAGAGAGGGCAGACCCTCCAATGCCCATAGAAAAAAATATCCCCATCCCCGTCGCCCTACTCTTCTCAGGAAGTGCAGATGAGAAGATGAGGAAAAGGACAGGGTACACTATGTAGATGAAGAATCCGAATGACAAAAGGAGGACCACTGCAAGGATTATGCTCTCCGTCCAGACGAGCCCCATGATGAGAGGAGGAAGGAGGAGCAGGGAAAGTGACAGTATTTTCCCCACATGTGGCTTGCCTGCGATGCGACCCCCCACGAATTGAGAGATGATTCCTATGCCATTGAAGAGTGCAATGGTTGTGCCTATGAATGCAGCTGTGTGAGTTTCCGAGAGGATGAGGGGATAGAATGTGACGAATCCACGCAGCACCATATTTACGCACATGAGGGTTGCGATGAGGAGAAAGAGATGTGGCATATGTACCTTCTCATATTGCTCTCCTTTCCCCTGCACCTCTTTGAAGAAGAGGAAAAAGGCGAGGGCGAAGAGGATTCCCACAGGAGATAGTATGAGGAGTGCGTTCCTCCAGGAGAGGTATTCCGTGAGCATGCCTGCACAAAAGGGAAAGAAGAGCATGCCCGCGTTTCCCCCAGAACCATGGATACCCATCGCATTTCCCTTATCGGAGAATGACTCCGTGATGAGGGTCGTTCCCACGGGATGGTAGGTGGCAAGGCCGAATCCTTCCATGAAGTTGAAAATGAGAAGTTCGCCAAAGGTTTTTGCTCGTGACATGAAGAAGAGCGAAATAGAGAGGACGAGGAGTCCTGGGGCGATAAATGCCTTTCTCTTCCCCAATCTGTCCGAGAGCAACCCGAGGATGAACTAGCCCACCCCAAGGCTCACCACCATGCTCGAAGAAAGTATACCTACCTCCAGGTAGGTCAAGGAGAGATCCCGTGCCATGAAAGGGAATAGAGGGGCGATGGCAAACTGAAACCCATCGTTTATCGCATGGGCAAGAAAGAAAAGGGCAAGCTCCCTCCTCATTTCCCATACCTCACAACCTTTTTCAAGAAGAGGTGACAGGTGGCAACTGCAAGCATGAGCGCCAAGAGGTATAGGAGAACGAGAAGGAGACGCTCCGCATCATGCCATCCCAGTATCAGGTACACATACGAAGGGATAAGAAGTCCGAATATGATGTTTGCCACGTAGAGTATGGTTATAAAAAGTTCCTTTTCCTTCACCGTCCCATGGAGGATGAATGCAGCTAAAAAGAGAGGCACCACGATTGCCAAAGAAATCGTATTCAGGAAAAAGTAGAGGGCGATGGAAGGTATGATGAAGAGGGTGAAAATGACGAGCAGATTCCCAAGCGAGAGGTTTTGTAGGAATGAATGTTCATCCTCCTTCCTTCTCTCGGTTCTGGATGCCTCCACGTCGCAGTCTAGATTCCAATGGGCTCCCTCTATGGTCTCAAGAATGCACTGATAGAATCCATCTGCGGAGGCGAGGAATCGTATCGTGTGCGTGCCCGATTGCATTGTCTTAATGAAATCCCTCTTATTGTTGAAGAATATTTTGAAGGTGAGGTCGCCCTTCATGCTGAGCGTGAGGAGGAGGGTATCACCCCCTTTGAGATGAATGCCATAGAATGTCTTCTCTCCCCGCTTTATATGACTCTGCGTCGTGGTGTTGTCCTCGAGTATGGTAACATCAGAGATTGACATGTTATCCCGATACGGTGAATCCCTCGAATGTGAGGGTGGGGGTATATGCAAATGGTGTGAGTAGAGGATCCCCCCCGATTTCCTTCAGCTGCTTGAGAGATTCATAGAGGTTGCCGGCTATGGTCACAGGTTCTAACGCGTGCTTTATATTTCCTTCCTCTATGAGGAAGGGGTTGGGGGCGACCACCGAGAAGTCCCCCGAGATAAGGTTGGAGTGTCCCATGCCCATGACAAGCCCTGTGACGAGTATTCCTCTTTGCGTTTCCGCAATGATGTCCTCTTTTTTTCTCTCACCAGTTTTTATTGCTATCGTCGTGGTGGAGATGGCAGGGGGATTTGTGAATGAGCCGCGTGAGGCATTGCCAGTGCTCTCCGTCCCATAAATCTTTGCGTAGTAGTTGTCGAAGAGGAATCCTTTGAGTATCCCATCTTCTATGACCTTCGTGTCCTTTCTGGGGGTTCCCTCGGCATCAATCGATGTGGTTGCCACCGATTCGGGCATTTGTCCCGCATCGATGACGGTGAGTTCTTTGATGCCCACCTCCGTCCCCATCTTGCCTGCAAAGGCAGACCTTCCCTCCACCACGGATCTTCCGTTAATGGAGGAAGAGAACGCGGTATCCACGAATTGGGCAGCGGTAAGGGGCTCCCATATCGTTTTCATTTTTTCAGAGGCATTGAGGGATTTTGAGGAAAGTATATCGACGGCGTTTCTCGCAGCCCTTTCTCCCAGCCCAGAGAAGTCTGGGGTTCTCCTTTCGGCGATGAAGTCGAATCCGGTTTTCCTCCTCGTTCCGTCCAATACTGTCACCTCGGCAGAACCGCCACACGCAATGCTTCTCGTTGTTCTCTCGACGCCATTACTGTTTGCCACCGCAAATCCTCCGTAATTCAGTGTCACATCGGCTGTTACGGACACGACCCTTCTGTCATAGTCTGTGGCACGGGAAAAAATCTGGCCTGTCTCGGAGACGAGTTTTTCCCCGGTGATATTCAGCATTTTTTTGTCTGTGATGCCCTCCTTGCCTCCCCTCCTCGGGGGTGCGAATCCGTAAAATCTCTTATCTTCCTCGTCCAGGGTGCGCGCCACGGAGAGCGCCTCCTCTGCTGCAAAACGCACGGAATCACTCCCGATGCCGGTGGCAGAGGCAAACCCAACCTTTCCCCCCAAGGCGACACGTATGCCTATTCCTTCAGATACCCCATCATTTGCATTCACCATGCCCCCCTGGATTGTCACCTGGGAGTTTGAGTAGGAAGAAACAAATATCTCATATTCAGAAATCCTTCTTTTTCTGGCAACCCTCGATGCCTCCTCCGTCACTGAGAGAAGGTCATCTTTCAGAGTGGTGAAATTCATTGCATCTCACCCCCAAACCGGACCTTTGAGAAAAGCATCTTGGGACCACCTAACCCCACGGGCAGAGGCCACTGTCCACCCTTTCCACATCCTCCAAAGTAACCCGAACGTATTTCCAAATCCTCTGTGGCTCCCTCCGCATTGACGAGAAAATTGAGTATGTTACCTGTCAGTGTAACATCTTTGAGAGGATATTTTTTCTCGCCATTCTCCACCCAGTATCCCCGTACCGCTTTGAAGAGAAATGAACCGTCGGCGTTTGCCTGCCCTCCCGCCGTGCGTATGGCATATATGCCCGTTCCCAACATCTCAAGCGCCTCTTCCTCTGTCATGTCACCCGGGGTAAAGTAGGTATTCTTCATGCGGGGGATGGGGGTGAATGTGAAGTTAACCGCCCTCGCATTTCCTGTGAGCTGTCCCCCAAGCTTTGAGGCGGTGGAACGAGTGTGAAGGTATGATTCAAGAATTCCCTTGTCAAGGATTAGTGTCTTCTGAGTCTTTGTGCCCTGGTCATCA